>Ga0265298_10001746_pt1 | contig 31844 bp, 29 predicted proteins | sample AusTroGonzalo_MG_3_FD_193486 | JGI IMG/M metagenome (GOLD analysis project Ga0265298, IMG submission 193486) | Bovine rumen microbial communities from tropical cattle in Woodstock, Queensland, Australia - Gonzalo_01 | ecosystem: Host-associated > Mammals > Digestive system > Stomach > Rumen ... | reverse complement strand
ACTTATCGACATTGCTGTCCCTTAACGTCGTATCGCCTGCATAAATTCCGAAATCGAGAAGTCTTTCCAAAGATTCCTGAGGATTATTGCCGGATTCTCTCAAGAGTCTTCTGAACTTCGATTTAATGAGGGACGTTCCCTTCATGAATACCGCATAATCATCAAACTTTGAAGGATCGTCAAAGAACAGATAAGTCCAGATTCCCTCAAGGATATACTTGGTATCCATATGTGATTTAGCATATTCAATGGCATATTCAATGAACTTCACGAATACTTCGCTGTGGTCAGCAAAAAGCTCCCTCTCTTCGCGGGTGATATAGTATTTCGCGCCGTCACCGCTGAAGAAAGCGTACAGAAGCTCGCTCATATCCTTCAGCTGTTTAAGGGAAAAGTGGTCCCTGGCGCACACCAGATCATCCATTGAGATCTTCTCAACGTTATCGCCTTCATATTCCTGTGTGAGGACCGATTTGCCTGAACCGGAATATCCGATGACAAAGCAGAGATTGATCCTGCCCTCATCGAAAGCCGTCTTGTTGTAATAGAGATCGGGCTCAGAAACAAACAGAGTCTCGTTCATCGGGATGGGAGATTCAGGCTTGAAACGGTAGAGCATCGTGACGAACATATCCGACACGTTTGAGCCGAAAAGCTTTACCGAATAGTAATCAGAGTATCTTCTGCGCTTCCTCGAGAGCATCAGATACTTCATGAACTGGTTTACGAGCTCCTCGCCTGAACCTACGTCATCGCTGATAAGGGCAATGTCAGACCGCCCGCGCAGCTCTTCAAGGTTAATGTTGTCTGTTTCTTTATCGTTCATAGCAAACCTGCTGAATAATTCTTATTTAAGTAAACACATTATATTACAAATCAGAGCGGACTATCAGAGGCAGAAGAGGGTGAAATATTATGCATTCTTTGGGTTTCCGGCACTGTTTAACCCGAATTACCGATTTTTCATATTTGAGTTATAAATTTTCCCAAAAAGTTAACTTAAAAAATAGAAAAGTGAAAATTGCGATAACCCTCTCGAAAGCCGGTACCGCAACAAAAAAGCACCTTAATCGTAACTAAGGTGCTTAAATCATTTACTGTATTTATCCGCTATTCCGGATGCCGTGTAACTGTCAGGCTTTATCAGACAGACATATCCCTGGCTCGTGACCCAGCTGACGACTTCCTTGATAAGGACACTTGTCTTACCGGATCGTCCGATGTCGCAGTGAATCTGGAAAGAAACATCAAGGTCATCAAGCAGAATGTCATTTTCCAGGAACAGCTCTTCCAGAGCATCGAGAAGATCATGTGCTATGAAAAGGCTGCGGCTTGTCTCTTCGTTTATCTTCTGCTTCAAATTGGTAATCAGATGGATGAACTCGATATTGTAGAAATACGTTCCGCCCATACCTTTCTTATGTATAGCAATGACTTCAACCATCTTTGTCCTCTCAAAATTCTGGCTGTCCGTTCCGACTGTTATCTCGTAACTGTTGGTCTTGTCGGACATGATGATCTCGAAGATCCTTTTTGCTATGTCAGGAACACTTGTTGCCTGTCCCTGAGCTGTCTTGAACATGATAACTTCTCCTTTCTCTTGGTATTAAATGGCACCCGCACAAGGTTTCGAACCTCGAACTCCTGAGTCAGAGTCAGACGTGTTACCGTTACACCATGCGGGTATTCTGGCGGTCACAGCAAGATTCGAACTTGCAATTTCCGGTTCGTAGCCGAACGGTTTATCCGTTAGCCTATGCGACCTTTTGTAGCTTCCGCTGAGACTCGAACTCAGATCCAGTGTTGGCTAACCACTGCACCGGCCGACGGTGTCAGAAGCATATGGTTGGAAAGGAGAGGCTCGAACTCTCGACCACCGCTTTATAAGAACGGCACTCTGACCAACTGAGTTACTTTCCATTATTTGGTGCTGCCTTTACACCAATGAGACATTTGGGTGGAACACCGGGGATCAAACCCGAGCCTGCAGTGCCACAAACTGCCGTGCTGTCATTACACCATGGACCACATATTGGGTGCAGGGCCGAGAGTCGAACTCGGACAGGCGGGCTTATGGGGCCCGTTTGGAAGCCGGTCCTCCCTGCAATGTTGGTGTCTGATCAGGGAATCGAACCCTGAAAAAACTGATTTTGAGTCAGTCATGTCTGCCTGTTGCATCAATCAGACTTATGGCACTCCCACAACGACTTGAACGCTGATACCCGGTTTAGAAGACCGGTGCACTTTCCGGTTGTGCTATGGGAGCATATTGGTGTCCGAGGCGGGACTCGAACCCGCAAAACCTGCGTCCTTAGCGCAGTACCTATGCCAATTCGGTTACTCGGACATGAATTGTTTTTGGTCTCCCGAGCGGGGTTCGAACCCGCAGGATACGCATTTTAAGTGCGCTTCGTATGCCAGTTCCGACACCGGGAGTTTTGGTGTCCCTACCCGGATTCGAACCGGGAAACTAACGGCTCTGAACCGTTCGCGTCTGCCATTTCGCCATAAGGACATTTGGTCGGAGTAGAAGGAGTCGAACCTTCGCCACGTGGTCCCAGGCCACGGATAATTCCGTTATACGACACCCCGATGATGAAACAGGCCGTATTCCTATTATCAGGAGGACCTAAAAAACAACCTGTTTCAAACGCGAATCTTTAAGACTGAATGCAACAGTCTTTGGCGACCTCAAGGGGAGTTGAACCCCTGTCTCCGGCGCGACAAGCCGGCATAATTGCCGTTATACCATGAGGCCATTTGGTGGACGTGACAGGCATCGAACCTGCGACCTTCAGATTAAGAGTCTGCTACTCTGCCAACTGAGTTACACATCCATGTTGGTGGACCCAAAGAGACTCGAACTCTTATCGCCCGGATTAAAGGTCCGGCGTGTTACCGTTACACTACAGATCCATGGTGGACGGTGTTGGTTTCGATCCAACCTCCCTTGGGCTTCAACCAAGCGCTTTCACCAGATTAGCTAACCATCCGTTCTCGGGATAACAAGAAAGACGCTGTGTCTTAATTGCCATCCCCAGACATCTCGAAAGAGTGCCTGTTTCTTTCGAAAAGCCTGTATTGGCACCCATGGAAGGACTTGAACCTTCAACCTCCCGGTTAACGGCCGGATGCTCTACCGATTGAGCTACAAGGGTGTATAAAAAGCTAAGTTTTCAAGGATCGTGAGCGAACAAAAAAGGATCGCCCGGAATTTTCTTTTCCGGACGATCCTGATCTCATTCTTCAATTTGTTTGTGCCTAAACAAAGTCAGATTAACATCGTAACCGTGCGGAAAAATCACCAATGCCATAGCCTAAAAGATGCTTATTATCCTGGAGGGATATCGGTGCATAAGGGCGGACTGAACCAAACGCTGTATTTCCGAGCGTTCTGAGATTTTTCAATAGTTTCTGTCTCATAGATGCAGTTTGCATTGTTCTTTTCCTTTCGATTTTTTTGCAATAAAAAAAGAAGTGCTGAACGATCCGGACCTGCAAATTTCAGGTCGGATGTCGGACAGGCACTTCCTTCATCGCCGATAATTTATCACATCGAAAACCGATGCGCAACCCCTATTTTGAAATTTCCTGAAATCCGCAAAGCCCAATAACCATCGGGTTTCCGGGGTCTATATTAATAATACTTTTAAGATGTTTTTTAGCGCTGAAAAAACCTCGAAAAAATTTTTAATAAGCGTTCTTGTTCTGCGTCTCAAAAGCTTTTTTCAGATCTTCAAATGAGATTTTTGACGTTCCGTTCAATTCGACTTTTACGGTTATTCCGTCTTCTTCCCAGCTGCCGAAATCAACCTCATAACATTCGTCGCCTTCGGGATCTACTATCGCGTTAACGCTTATGAGATGCGGATCAAAATTCAGCGGATCATCAAGTTTTCCGATCATTACATCGGACGATCCTGCCCAGTAACAGCCCTCATACGCAACAAGGTTTGTTGCCGGATCGTAGAGCACTTTGGTCACGATAAACGACTCGCCGTTGGGCATGCCGTAATCATTATCGTAGCCGCGCGGTACGTAGTTAAAAACCTCCAGAGTATCGACATCGATATAACTGATTCCATACAGATCAATGTGGAAAGGATAGTAACGGTGACCGTTCGAATGAAGGATAAATTCCTTATACGGAGTGTGGTGATTGTCACAGGAAGTGTAAACGTAAATGCTCTTCCCGTCCTTGTGCAGCTCGCACTTCTCACCGCGTGCATGTGTCGTATGTTCAGTCTGGTGAACATATGCCCTCTCATGAAGAGAAAAACCGTCCGGAAGCTCTGTTATCTCCTCTGCTTTGAAATACTGCTCATCGAAAACATAGCTGTACTGCTTTTCCATTTCCAGAAACGCGGGAGTCCCGTAAACATTGGTGTAATCAAACCCGCGGTAATGCGCTCCTGATGCACCGAAATGGCCGCAGGTAAATTCTAAGCTGACTTCACTGCCGTTATTTTCCAGAGCCAGTTTCACGTCGTTTTCTTTACCGTTACGGGTCGCCGAAACTGCTTTAAGCACCGGATTTTCCATGGCCTCCAGACTGTCTAATCTTGCTTTCAGTTCCGGGTCTGTAACGAGGATACGCGCGATGAAAATATCGAAATATCTGTAGTCATCCTTAACAAAATCTCCCTTGATATGAAGAGAGTAATATTCCCCTTCATCCTCGGTCCAGTTACTGGGATAGATCATCGTGATCTTCGAATTGCGAAGATCGTATTTTTCCAAAAATTCTATGCTGCCCATATTTTCCCCTATTCGTGTTTTGTTATTCCTTTGTGATTATAACACGGAGCAATTTTGCACAAATTTTGCACTCAAAAAAACGCCCGCAGATGCGGGCGCTGTAATCAATTATTTATACGCTTCGGCGTACATTTGCAGTATGTCTTCCCTGGTCGTTACCCTCGGATTTACTGCTATGTTTCCGCTCTTCATCGCATCTTCGGCCATTGCTTCGAATTTGCTGCTGTCAACACCGACTGACTTCAGTGAATCCGGAATGCCGAGAGACGTATTGAGAAACCGCAATTCGTTTGCAAGATACTCTGTTCTGAACTCATCTTTTGATACCGGAGATATCGCCACACGGCAGTAGATCTCATAGTATTTGCCAGTGTCGGTTTGAGCATTGAAATCAACGACTGTCGGAAGCAAAACGGCATTTGCCAGACCGTGCGCAACATCGAAGTACGCGCTTACGGGATGGCTCATCGCGTGAACGTCTCCGAGTCTCGCATGTGAGAATGCAATGCCTGCAAAGAGCGAACCTAATAGCATTCCTTCAGCCGCTTCCTGGTTTTTCCGATCTGCGACATAGGCTCTGATGTTGCTTCCGATAAGCTCTAATGCCTGGAGCGCCATCATGTCGGAAAATGGCGAAGATGCCAGTGATAAATAGGCTTCCAGAGCATGTACCATTGCATCAACTCCGCAGTAAGCTGAAGTCTTCAGAGGCACGGTGGTAATAAGTTCCGGATCGAGAATCACGTGCGACGGGAGCAGATACGTGCTTCCAACCGTAAGCTTATAATTTCTCGAATGATCGGTTATTACCGAGAAAGACGTAACCTCCGAACCCGTTCCCGCCGTAGTGGGAATGGAGATCATGGGAACCACAGGCCCCGGAACCTTACCTACACCCTCGTAATCTGTAATCTTCCCGCCGTATGTTCCTATTACCGCAACTGCCTTTGCCACATCGAGAGGTGATCCCCCTCCGAAAGCAACTATCATGTCAGCGCCGCTCGCCGTAAACATTGCAGCAGCTTTCACGACTGTATCCGTTGACGGATTCCCCTCAGTTTCCGTGAACGCTTCGCTTGTGATTCCTGCTTGAGCTAATTTCTCAGCACACAGGTCTACGTAACCTGCCTTCATCAGATGGGGACCTGATACGATGAATGCCTTTTTCGCGCCGGTCTTACCTGCTATTGAAGTAAGATCATTAAGGCTCCCCCAGCCAAAATATACGTTTTGTGGAATCGAAAAAGAAAAATGCTTCATAGAGCAATCCTCCTTAACCAAGAGCCTCCACAGAAGCCTTGATGATGTCGTACGCCTTATCGCAGTCATCTTCAGTGATGATGAGCGGAGGTACCATACGGATGATGTGACCGCCGATTGCCGTGATAAGGAGATGTCTGTGGAGACATTCGTGTTTTACGTCAACTGCATTGATCGAATCGTCGAATTCAACGCCTACGAGCAGGCCCTGGCCTCTTACGTCCTTAACGTGAGGAAGAGTCTTGAGCTTATCCATGAAGTAAGCGCCAACCTTTGCAGCGTTGCCTGCAAGATCACGGTCAAGCAATTCATTTACCTGAGCCAGAGCAGCTGCGCAGCTTACGGGATGTCCGCCGAATGTCGTTCCGTGCGATCCTGCTGAGAAAGCCTTTGCAACTTCTGCCTTTGCGCAGATCGCACCGATCGGCATTCCACCGCCCAATGCCTTCGCCATTGAGACGATGTCAGGCTTGATTCCGTAATGCATGAAGCTCATTACCTTACCCGTTCTGCACCATCCTGTCTGTACTTCATCGATCAGAAGGAGCATGCCCTTCTCGTCGCAGAACTCACGAAGTCCCTTCATGAATTCCATTGTTGCTGGATGGACTCCGCCCTCACCCTGTACGGGTTCGATCATGATCGCGATGGTGTTCTCGGTGCACGCATCCTTGAATGCCTGCAGGTCGTTATAGGGAGCATATGAGAAACCGTATGCCATAGGACCGAAACCGATCTGGCAGCCGTTACCGGGCTGGCCTGTCGCGGACATCGCACCGAATGTTCTGCCGTGGAATCCCATCTTTGCCGTTACGATGTGATAACGGTTGGGACCGTACTTCTCGATACCGTATTTTCTTGCCATCTTGATCATGGCTTCATTTGCTTCGGTACCGGAATTCTGATAGAAGATCTTGTCCATTCCGATAGTTTCACAAACCTTCTCTGCGAGCATCGCCTGAGGGATCGTGTACGGATAATTGAATGTATGCATCAATGTCTTCGTCTGCTCTACCGCAGCGGCTACAACCTTTTCATTGCAGCTTCCTGCTGAGTTAACTGCAATACCGGCATAGAAGTCTAAATAAGCTTCGCCGTTTTCATCGTAGATGTACTGATCCTTAGCTGTCTCTGCGAGAAAATCGAATCTCTCGTATGTCTCGATCATGTATTTACTGACTTTGTCTTTAATATCCTGTGCTGTAAGTCCTGTATCTGCCAATTTCATTTTTATGTTCCCCCTGAATTACTTTTTGTCCTTACCGGTCTTTTGGCCGATCTCATCTTTGGTTATGTATCCCTTGAGTACAAGGAAATCCTCGATGATCTTTACGCAATCCTGAATGCCTACCTTCTCGCTGTTCAGCGTCATGTCGTAGTTAACGGGATTGGTCCAGTAGTTGCCGTGTGTGTAGTATGCGTAGTAATCCGCACGGTACTTGTCTGTTTGTGTGATGGTCGCATCAGCTACTTCCGGTGTAACGCCCAAATGCTCGATTACTCTCTGTCTGCAAAATGCTCTAGGCGCCTCGATGTAGATACTCACCACGTTTTCTCTGCTCCTCAGCACGTAATCTGCACACTTACCGACGATTACACACGATTCCTGATCGGCAAGGTTGTTTATGATCTCGCATTGGTATTCGAAGAGCTTGTCATCGGAAACAAATTTCTCGTTCTTCGCGATGTAGTTTCTTGATCTCGGCAGTCCTCTCATTAAGCTTTTGAAACCGCCGTTGGATCTAATTTTCTCGTTGACCTCATTAAAGAGTTTCTCGTCGAGTCCGCTGAGCTGGCTCGCGAGTGTAAGGATTCTGTTCTCATAACAGTGAATGCCCAGATCGTGGGCCAGGATCGAAGCGATCTCCTTGCCGCCCGAACCGAATCCTCTTGCAAATGTAACAACAAATCTTTTCATATATCTGCCTCCTGTTTATCCCGCCAGATATCTGCTTAAGAATTCTCTTGTACGCGGGTTCTTCGGATTGGTAAACAGCTCCGAAGGAGGCGCGTCCTCAGCTACGTATCCTCTGTCCATGAATATCGTTCTCGTTGAGACGTCCCTTGCGAAAGCCATCTCGTGTGTAACGATTATCATGGTAAGTCCGGTCGTAGCCAGTTCCTTCATTACGTTTAAAACTTCGCCTACCATCTCAGGATCAAGTGCAGATGTAGGCTCGTCGAAAAGCAGCACTTCCGGATTCATGCACAGCGCCCTGGCAATGGCGACTCTCTGCTTCTGTCCGCCTGATAACTGATCAGGTTTTGCGTTGATGAACGGTGCCATTCCGACTTCTTTTAAGTGTGTGATCGCACGGTCGAAAGCTTCATCTTTGGATAAGTGCAATACCTTCCTTGTGCATAACATGCAGTTCTGCAAGACCGTCATGTTATTGAAGAGATTGAACGACTGGAAGACCATGCCGACCTTTGCTCTGTATTCATTGACTTCACGCTGTACGTCTCTTACTTCCTTGCCGCGGAAATAAATGTTGCCGGTGGTCTGCCTTTCGAGCTTGTTAATGCATCGGAGCAGCGTGGATTTGCCTGAACCGGATGAACCTACTATGCAGATGATCTCGCCTTCCTTGACTTCCATGTCGATCTTTCTTAAGACTTCGTGTTTGCCAAAAGACTTACTGAGATCTTTAATGCTGATTACTGTAGCACCCATAACTTCTCCTCCTTACTGATTGTCCATATACTCGACAGCCAGTATGTAATCCTTCTTGCCCTTGAGCTTCTTCTCCATGAGATTAAAGATCTTGTTGAATACGAAGCACAAAACGAAATAGATGACCGCGATAACGAGATAACTCTCGAAATACTTGTAGTAATTACCGCCGACGGTCTTTGCCGCCATGAACAGTTCCTGTACCGCAATAACATTGAGGACTGAAGTCATCTTGAGATTTGTAAGGAATGTGTTTGCCATCTCAGGAATGATGTTCTTGAACGCCTGCGGAAGAACGATGTAGATCATGGTCTTCATGGGTGACATGCCCATTGCCCACGCGCCTTCTCTCTGTCCGAGATCGATGGATCCGATACCGCCTCTTACAGTCTCTGCCATGTATGCACCCGTATTAAGAAGAGTTACGAGAATTCCTGCGAAAACCGGCTGCATATTGACGCCCAACTGTCTGATGCCGTAGTAGATGATCATGGCCTGGACGATCATAGGAGTATCACGGAAAATCTCGACATAAGCTCCGGCGATAACCTTGAGTATCCTTACAAGGAACTTCTTTACCGGATTGTCTCCCAATCCGGTCTTCATGTCCTGAACGATACCTACGATATATCCGAGAACGAATCCGAAGATAGTACCTAATACTGCGATGTAAAGGGTGAGCCATGTTCCATCGAGGAACATCTTGAGATATTTACTTGTTAAGAAGATCATCCACTCCAGGGATGTCTGGGGATTAGTTAAGTCGAAATTGAAAAGTCCCATAGTCATCATCCTTTTTAGATTACCTGCCGGAGAGGTCTGCTCCCCGGCAGGTGAATTAAGTTTTCAGTATGTGACTGCTGTTTATCCGTTAACGATGTTTATGCTATGAAATAATCTTCCTTACCGGGAACAGCAAGATCGATTACGAGTTCAGCTTCAGCGGGTGCGCTGTTAGCTGCCGGCTGCTGACCGATAACCCTAGCCATGAGTTCATCCATCTTAGCTTTGTCGTTCCAACCGAGTGCGTCCATTGCGCCCTGGATCTTATCTCTCAATGCCGTATCGTTCTTTCTTGTTGCGATGCAGACATTTACCATTTCATCATCACCTGAGAAACTGTCGCTCTCATCGAAAGTAATGATCTTGAGATCCTTGTTTGTAAGGAGTGCTGACTGTGCTGTGGGAAGGTCTACGATACAGACATCTGCGACACCGTTTGATACTGCCATGAAGCACTCTGAAGTTGTCTCGTAATTGGAACCTGTTACGGCACCGTCGATCTGGTCAAGAAGCGGGATCCAGCCTGTTCCGAGCTGTGTTGTTACCTTACAACCTGTACCTTTGAGCTGTGAGAGTCCGGTAACACCTGCATAAGGTCCGTCTGCCTTAACCACGATGCAGTTATCTCTGTAGTAGTAAGGTGTTGTGAATGAGTAAGACAACTCTCTTTCTGCGGTACGTCCCATGCCTGCGATGATGCAATCGTAATCACCTGCGTCCATTGAGATACCGATCGAAGACCACTCTACCTTATGTATCTCGAGATCCATTCCGAGCTGGTCTGCGATCATCTGCGATACCGCTACGTCATATCCATATGCATAAAATGTTGAATCAAAGATCTTAACTGCCTTGCTGCCGTCAGGTGTTGTAGCCTCATCCTGCGTCCAGTTGAAAGGAGCATATGCGCACTCCATTCCAACTCTTAAGACCTCCTTGTCAGATGCTGCGGATTCACCGGTCGCGCCACCTGCCGTTGTGGTTGTAGCTGCAGTACCCGTACTGCATCCTGCAAGAGCAACCAAGCTCATGGATGATGCAATAACCGTTGTCAAAATGCTCTTTCCGATAATGTCCTTTTTCATTGTTACTCCTCCTTGTCACAATAAAATGCCTTCCGTTTAGGAAAGGCTCCCTCGAAACTATCGTTTCACTGTGCCTTTTCTTGGGTGGAATTTTAGGAGAGTAAGCCAATGTTTACAACGTGCAAAGTGCACACTCATACTGAACACTCTGCACAGTGCAAAATCACAAAAACATCAGTCTTTTAACGAGTATGCAGTTAAGTAAATCAAGGTATTCAACGTAGTCCGTGATCTCGATCTCGAGCAGTTCTTCTATCTTTTTCAGACGGTTGATAAGTGAGTTTCTGTGTATGTACAGAGCCTCTGCAGTTTTGGCGCTGTTGAATCCGTTCATGTAATAAGCAAGCAGCGTTTCCTGCAGGAACGTGCCGTTCGCATGATCGTATTCTTCGAGTTTATTAAGTCTGTTATTGCAGTACGCGAGTATCTCCCTCTGGTCATTACCGCGGAACATATACTTGTAGATGCCCATCGCGCTTGCGCTCAAAACCTTCTTTTTTCTGGGATTCGGAAGATAATCCTTTTTGGGAATGAGACTCTTTGCTTCCTGATAACTCTGACCGAATTTGCTGGGATCCGTATATGGAGTACCAAGTATGCATGTACTGCTGATAATGCCCTTGAATTCAGGCTTGTTATCGATCTTTTTAAGCATTCGCTCGATCTCGTGCTCTATCTCTTTATTTTCTTTCGCTTCGAAAAGAAGAACGAATTTATTCAGAAACTTCATGAACATCGGACGGCCTTCCATCTTCATGACCTCCGAATTAAGACAGTTCGCATAGTACTCGTAGAGATGCTCATCCTGTTCAAGATTGATTCCGTAAGTTCTGTCTACCGCAATGATTCCTACTCTGTATGGCTTGCTGAAATCAAAGCCGAACTGACCGGAGATCTTCTCAACATATCTGTCATTAACGTTGTATCCGAACAGAAGATTATAAAGATAATCTCCGGTGCGTTTATTCATGATGTTCGTCTCAAGAATGAGGTTCCCGATACTCTGTGAGATATCAACAAAAGAAGCTCCTTTCCACCTGACGTAGAAGAGCGGCAGCGACAGTTCATCAGCCTTCCTGATTACCGATTTGGGAATGAATTCCTTATCGTCAACTACGGAAACAGCAAGACCCGAGATGCCTAAATCATTTAACTCAATCATGGTCTTCCTGACTTCCTTGAAATCGAAGCGTACGTAGTCAACAACGATGAGAGCAAAATTGCCGCGGTTCATGTGTTCTTCATACGGTCTGGTCTGAACCAGATAAGTCCACGAAACCATTCTTCTTAATCCGCTCTCACCAGCAACGAGCTCCATGCCGTCAAGCTTCAGATTGTTAACGTCCATACAGGTAACCATAATTATCTGTCCCCCCTAAAAAGATGGGACTATATTATCGGTCGGTAAAATCGAAGTAAAATACCAATTCCTTTACTTCTGCTATGCTTTTTACTTATATAAATGCAACTTATTGCATCGATTCTACAAATGCCTTAAAAATCTTCCTGCTGTTCTCATCCGTCTTATATGAAAATTCCGGATGCCACTGAACAGCCCAGAAGAACTTTGATTCAGGCTTATATACGGCTTCAACGAGTCCGTCTTCAGATTCTGCCATAACCTGAAGTTCAGGTGATAAATCCTTTACCGCCTGATGGTGATAACTGTTTACGTATATGCATCCGGAAACGATGCATTCGTATAACGGAGTGTCCTTTTTTATCGTGACTGAATGCACGGGAACATCGTACGGCGGTGTCTGGTGGTGTTCTGTTTTCGACGGGCGCTGGGTCGGAAGATCCTGATAAAGCGTGCCTCCGAGCACTGCGTTTACGAACTGGATCCCTCTGCAGATTCCGAGCACAGACTTGTCCTTTTGCATTGCATCTTCGAGAATAATCTTCTCCATGATGTCTCTTTTTCTGCAGCATGAAACCTTGCCTGCCAAAGGCTCTTCTCCGTATATGTCCGGTGACACGTCATGGCCTCCCGTAAGAAGGATTCCATCGCACATACTGCTAAGTCTTATGAGCTCATCCCTATCTTCTATCAGAGGAAATACGACTGATGTCGCGCCTGCTTCCATGAGTCCGTCGAGATAACCGGGAAGCATCCATAAACTCTCTTTATCATCATCCCACAAGGGCATTACGCCGACTATTGGTCTCATTCTGATCACCATCCTCGAAAGATGGGATTATATTAGCTGTAAGGGTGCGCAAAGTAAAATACTAATTCTGTTGCGTCTTCCATGCGTATAAGGTAATGGATGCGCTTTGTACAGAATTTTCGCACTCAAAAAAACGCCCGCAGATGCGGGCGTTCCAATCAGCATTATTCTTTTACCAGAGGTATCCAGATGTAGTTCACATCGTTTTCCGGATTCTCTACCGGAGGTGTGTACATCTCGACCGAATAGTTGCCGGCGAGCTTATAACCCTTTAATGTCGGGAGCCACTCAGACCAGATCTGTGTGTTTACGCTCTGAAGGCTCTGAGGCAGAGGTCCTCTGCATGTAAACTCAGCCCACAGACTGCCGGGAATCTCGGTAGTTTCGCATCCTTCGGGGATCTCCATGCCGGGCTCATACGGATCTGCAATCCAGTAATCGAAGTGTTTGCCGTCGTAGTCCCGGCATACGCCGAACACGCCCTTGAGACCCTTCATGTCTTTCATCCATTCGTCCCAGAACTTGGGAATCTCCTGATAACTTGTGTCAGAATTAAATGCACGCTTAATACCTACGACCTTAAACGGTTCTTTTTCAACAATACGATAATCAAGCATTTTACCGCCCTCCAATGATATTTTGATATGCAACGGAGCTATGGAGCGAAGTGTTGCGCCGGGTTCGCGGGCCTTCGACGGAGCTATGCCGTGGAAGCGCTGGAAAGCCTTGGTGAAGCTGTCCGGTGAATCGTATCCGTACTTTAATGCCACGTCTATGACTTTCGCGCCGTGAACGGATAATTCCTGTGCTGCGAGTGTCATGCGTCTGGCGCGGATATACTCACCTACCGTCATTCCGCAGAGCGCACCGAAGATACGCTGATAGTAGAATGGTGAGAGCGCTGCAAGACCTGCAATGTCTTCGATCTCAAGGGAGCTGGCCAGGTTCTCCTCGATGTAATCGATTGACTGCTGAAATCCTTCAACCCAGTTCTGCACTTGTCTGTCCTCCTTTACGTTGCACCCAAAGTATACTTTCAGGCGGCACCCTCCATCCCGACTTCCTGTGCTCACATTTAACGGGTCGGCTTAATCTGCCGGCTCGAACTCATATGTATATTCATAAGAGAGCGATCCGCTCGCCGAATACTGTCCGTAGTATGTGCGTCTGCCCTGTTCGTCATATTCGACGGTAATATAACTCTGCAAATCGTCGCCCTTATAGAGATCTTCTCTGACCAAACGGCCATTGCTGTCGTACTCATAAACGGTCTGTTCGGACTTCATGTTGGCAGTTCCGTTGCCGGGACGGTATGTCTCTGTCAGCAAACCGTCAGCAGTGTACTTTTCGTATGAGCCGCTGCGGTCATCCTCATTCTTGCTGTGGTGCCATCTGGTGTAAGATCCGTCATCTTCGTATACATACTCATAAAAACTGTTAACGGTGTTGTCACTTGCACGGATATTTGTTTCCTTAGAGACCCTGTTCTGGCTGTCGTATTCATAGACCAGGCTGGACTTAAGCTCGTTATCAATGTTGTACACATCTGTTCTGACGGGGCCGGATTCACCATATTCATAGACCGTGGTGGTATCCGGAACGATATTTTTGACACCCCACTTTATTTCCTTTACGAGCCTTCCCTGATCGTCGTACTCATATGAATATATCTGTGTGAAATCACCGTCCATATTGTTTTTCTCTTCGAAAACAAGTCTTCCATCGGCATCGTAATATTCATATCCGCTGTCGTAATCATTCTTGTTATAGTCATGGTAATGGATCTTCGCGATATGTCCGCCCGGAATGCTGAGTTCGATTCCGCTCTGGGTTACGACAGTATTCCCAGCTGCTTCTTCAGTAACATCAGTTGTAGCATCAGTGTTATCCGGCTCTGTGTCTTCAGTCGTAACCTGGATTACAGTCTCATTATCTCCCTGATGTGCAGTCATCTCCCTTTCCATGTTTCCTTTGTTGGCGTTTGAAACAAAATGGTGTACCGCTACGGCAACACCCGTACCTGCTACGGCAACTACCGTAACAACGATTGCAATTTTCTTGATCACTATTAGTTTTCCTCCCTTTTCTGCTGCGGTCGCAGCGAGCTTTTTTGCTCCGCCATTCTGAGCTGCTTTTTTAGCTGCAGATTTGGCTGCCTTGGATGCGGAAATCTTTGATAGTGACGCAGGGATAGGCTTGAACGGGATATCCTCTGCTTCTTTCTCGAACAGTAACGTTAAGAACGGAACCGACATACCAAACAGTTTGTCATTAGTCCTTTTCTCATATGCCTCGACCTCCTTTTTGATTTTTCTCTTGGCATTATTCAGGCGTGACAGAACCGTTCCCTGGGGGATGTTGAGCCTGGCAGCGATCTCGCTCACCGACATCTCATCGAAGTAAAAGAGGATTATCGTAATACGGTGCACATCTGACAGGCACCTGTTTATGATGTCCATGATTATCCTTCTTTTCTCTTTCGAATCTGCGATCGATGCCGGAAGGAAATCTTCTTCTACTGCCTCATTCTCAAAAAACTCATCCTCTGCATTAAACGTCTTCGTTCTCGTCAGGATATTAAGACACTTGTTGGCACAGATCTTTTTGACCCATGCTAACGCCTTGCTCTTATCCTCAAGAGAATCGTAAGACTGAAAAGCAGTGATAAACGTATCCTGAACTACATCTTCTGCATCTTCCTTATTCTTGAGAAGTGCCAGAGCAGTCCAGTAAACAGCCTTGTAGGCTTCGTTATAGAGCTTCTCGAGTTCCTTTTCTGTCATTCCTGATGCCTCCTTGATTTCCGCATTCGTCTATAAAGACACATGAGCTGCGGAAAATATTCACGGTTTTTGAAAAATTTTTTCGAGGCCTGTAAATCTTATTATAACCCAGCGCGAAAGGCCGGTATGTAATCCGTACGGTATTCGGAGCAATTTACTGTGCATTTTACGTGTCAGCTTAATTAATAGACATTTCTCCGTACCCCTTTCCCATAACCGGCATTCCGACCGGCTTATAAGAATATGATACGGAGAAATACTTTGATATTCAAACTAATTTTGGGAAATGCGTGGCATTAGTGACTTTCGGGGTGAATTATTACCATCCCCACTCGTCAACATAAATGCCTGTATCGTTGTAGTCTGTGTAGAAATCAGGATAGTAATAATAGTCATCTGACATGTAATAATCGTCGGAATAATCGTCGTAGTAATAGTAATCGTCAGTATAAGGATCGTAGACGTAATTAACATCTTCTCCGGGCTGGAAATAGTAGTCGCCATAATAGTCACCGCAGTAGCTTGCGCGCTCAGGATAAAGGCTGCCGTCGAATTCGTGATGGCTATCAGCGATCTCTTCGTCTGTTAACAGGAAGTACATGTCCGGATGATCTCTGAAAACAGTCGCATCGCAGTGGTACCATTCGCCGTCGATCTGAACGAGGTTCCAATAGTGACCGTTTGTGATTACAGGGTATCTCTCGACCATCAGATTCGGGATTCCGGCACAGTCGAGAAGCATCTTCGCACATGCGAAATATACATAGCAGTCACCGCTTCTTCTCGTAAATCCTCTGTATGCAGCATCCTCATAAGACAGATCTTCAGTCACTGTCTGATAAGTAATACTTGAGTGTACCCAGTTAAAGATCTCCCATGCCGTATTGATATCATCGTCGCACTGCAGTGAAGACAGTATTTCTTCAGCCATCTCATATGCCGGACCTGATCCGCTGCCGAAATTCTGATTACCGCTCTTTCTGTTCATCTTTACGGAAATGTTTTTCGACTCACGGTATTCATCTTCTGTGTCATTTTCCGGTAAGAGGTCTCCGATTATGTATTTTGAATCTATTTTGAGTGCAACTTCATTCTTCAGATCATCATTATCCTTGATCTCGGTCAGATAAAACCATGTTCCTGAAATAGAAACCGCAGCTATTGCCATGGCTCCTACAAGACTAAGCAGGACCTTACCTGCAGAACTTCTGTTCTTTCTTCTTTGGGATGCCGCGGTATGGTTGCCGGTCTTTCTCATTCTCCTGCTGCTGACAGGCTTGTTCGTATTCATTTCCGTGAAATCAGTATAGCTGCTGTAAGTTTCATCACTCTCATTCATATACCAGCGATTTATACCCATTTTTATTTCCCCTTTATCATGTTTTTATCTGCGGGATACATGGTGTTCCCTGAACTGTCCATATAAAGGGTAGAATTACGAGATTTCAAATAATCTTCCTTTTAGCATCAAAACGACAACAAAATTGAGGGAAAAATTGTGGCAGAACAAAGATGTGTCAGATAGTGATAAACTATATACAGGTTTATTGGAAAAGGGGAAATGATATGTCTAAATTCAGAAGTTACAACCAGATGAATGCCAATCTCAACAATATGGCAGCCGAGAGACGTGCCGGGGATAAGATTGCTGAAGTCAACAGAAACATTGCTGATCTTCGCAGTGATATCTTAAGAATTGCGATCCAGAATCAGGCAATGATGGAGATCATGGTCGAGAAAGGAATCGATCCTGATGTCATAAATTCAAAGATATCCGAGATCATGGACAGACCCGAGACTTTCGATATGAACAGAAGGGCTCAAATGCCCTGCCCGCAGTGCGGCAGAATAATTCTCGACAACGGAACTATTCCTCTTCAGGGAACATGCCTCTATTGCGGTACCATAGTTAAATTCCCGCCGGTATTTAAGAACGGAGAGCAGAAGCAGGTGACAGAAGAAAATCCGGAAATACAGGAATAAGCTGACACCAAGGAATCAATGCATCATTCCAATATAAAGATCCTGGACAGTTCTTTTTCCTTAAGGTACTCATCAACGCCCTTGTCCGCGATCTCCTTCTGATCTGCAGCAGTAATCGGCTTAACCCAAAGAAGGTTAACCTTCTCACCCATGAAGTCAGAATACACAGGAGACGCATTCTCAGGAAGCATTCCGGCGTTAAGGAACAGCAAATAGTCCATTCCCTTGATGTTCTTAAAGGGAACAGTATGTCCATGTCCGAAGAAAGTCAGATTTGCCCACGGATACGCTGCCAATGAAGAGATCGTGGAATAGATGTATTTTGTCAGTTGCTCGTGTCTCTCCGCACAGGCAAATCCCAGCTCGATCCTGCGGTAATCCTGATAGTTATCCTGGCAGTACATCTCCACCTTTGGCATGGGGATCATGCTCACGCCCAAAGTTATGCCGTAGATAATGCCGTCTTTCCTGCCCTGCACCAATGCCTTGGGAGGGAATTCATTCCTGTCTATGGCATAGTACTTCTCATGCTTTCCGAAAAACTTCTCAAGCGTATCCATATGGAAAGTCTGTACTTCACCCCAGAAATCTTCTTTGTTGAAAAAATCCCAGAAAGCCTTGCTGCCCTTAACCTCTTTCTCGAATCGTGAATAAGCGCCCTTCAGTTCCCACGCGAAAGGTCCGGTTCCTTTGGCATATACAGAATATCCCGGGAAACCCTTAAATCCGCTGAAACATGGTATTACAGCAATTATCTTATCTCCGGATAAAACCGCTGCGGAATCACCTTCCTCAAACCACTGGATCGATAAAGAATCGTCATCCAGATCGATGCCTGAAGGATCGTGATCAACAAATTCAGAAGGCATGCACGGAGCCTCGCCTTCGTCTTTAAAAGCTTCTTTTACGTCAGCCGGCGCAGGAACACGGTTGCATATCCAGCACGGCTTTATTTCGCTTTCATCGGTATCAGGTTTGACCCACAAATAGAAATAGTAATTCTTATCCGTCTTCTCAACAAAAGCCTGAATATTGCAAACAGGAGACCAGCTCTCCAGAATTATTCCACCATCCATGTTACAGTCCTTATCACCCTATCTAGATCATGTCTCCGGATCGATCTTAAATACCAGATCCTTAGACTTATCAAAGAATTCGCATTCTATTTGATATCCGTTCTTCTTGGTCTTTCCAATTGACTCCTTGCCCATCAAACTACGGGCCTTTATTATCAATTCTTTCTCAGTGCATTTAGATGCAGATGATATCCACGAACCAAACCATTCTCCGTTACACCTGATCGTGACAGCAACATCCCTATTATCGAGGATATTCCTTATTTCCTGCAGAAGATCTTCATAATCCTTGAGGTAAGAATTGTAATGACCATGCCAACTGCCTAAACCTAAAGTGAATCTGCCATCGTTATAGTCAACATACATGTGCTCTTCATCGCCGTCTTTAATGATAATTGAATATCCATCATCATCAAGCCAATCGAATCCGTCATCATTACTCCTGTGTACTTCCGGATTATGTTCAGATAATAGAGCAATCAGCTCAGGCTCTTTGGATACCGGATCTATCTCTTCGTAAAAACCGGATTTGTGAAGTTCGATCTGATTGCTGTAATACTTCAATGTGTTCTTATCAAAGCATACCCATTCGATCAGATCGAATTGGTCCGGATGTTCTTCTACAAAACCATAAACAGCACCGACAGCTACCCAATTAGCTTGTTCGACCGGATAACCAAACGCACCCGTCGAAAGCGAAGGAAATGCAATAGTCCGTATCCCATGCTTCATGGCAAGTTCCAAGCAACTTTTATAACATCGGTTCAGAAGTTCGCCTTCATTGTTTTTACCACCATGCCATCTCGGACCAACGGTATGAATAACGTATTTGTTAGGAAGATTATATGCACCGGTTATCTTGGCTTCACCGATCTGGCATCCACCAAGAGTTCTGCATTCCTTAAGAAGTTCCGGTCCGGCTGCAAAGTGTATGGCGCCGTCAACTCCTCCACCTCCGAGAAGCGATTCATTAGCAGCATTTACTATGGCCTCAACATCCGTCTGCTTAGTTATATCACCTTGTATTGCTCTTATTTCCATGCTTTGTGTTTATCTCTAAGTTGTTTACTTTGGATATTTCTCTATCCCTAGAGAATATCTTACCTCAGCTTTTAATTCGTCTTCACTATGATTCTTATATGGCCACATAGTACCTCCTACAAATGTATTCAGTAAATTCAACTTTAGAATAAGCCTAATTGAAAAATAAGATTTATTTTCCGTTGACAACTATCACTTCTTAAAGAAATGGAAGTCGCAGCAGTCTCCACCCTTTCCGAGTGTTTGTGTTCGTGTAAACCCAAGTTTTCTTAAATTGCCGTAAGTAATATCATCAACTTCACAGAATGCAGAACAAAGTTCTGGGCATCCGAATTCCTTGCAGGCGTTATACCACAGGCAATCAGTAATTGTGATGTCGTAGTAATCTTTTCCTTCTGTCTGAGTGCTCTTCTGAAGATCCGTTGTCCTCATGATCTTCAGGAAAGATTTACTGTATATCCTGTAAAAACCAGGTATGATTTCGAGCGCAGATGTGCTCTTATGCTTTTGCTTGCCAACTACTTCGATCATGTATTTACGCGTCAAATCAAATGCTTCAGGTGACAGTTTGCTGTCGTTTTTCAGAGCTTTATATAATGCTACACGCGGAAGGATCGTTTTGGTCAGCGTCTTATATTGTTTGGATGTCTTACCTTTTAAAGAACCAGCACAATCAGCGTAGATGGACGATTGGGAATCCATGATTCTCTCCGCATCATCTTTTACAGTTTCTCTAAGCCACTTTTGAATCTGCTTTTGCTGATCCATTTAACACCTCGTACCATTATCGGACTTATTATATCACCATAAGTTAGTCAGTATTAACTCCGAAATAATGAAAAATCTTTACATAGTTTGAAATATGTTATTCACCTACCCTCATGCTAAAATACTATCCGAAAAATTAAGGAGAATAACGCATGATAAAAGTACTATTTTTATGCCACGGCATTATTAGGTTGAAAAAACAAAGTCCTTTATTTCAGGGCTTTTGAGGATATTTTTCTTAAAGTTTTGACCCTCGTTTGACCCCCAAGAAACCACGGCCCAGTGTGGTTGTTTTTTACACTATTAACATAATCTCTAAACAAATAACTGCTCAAGGAAAGCTCCTCAAGCAGTTGTATAGTTGAAGTTTTCGATAAGATAATGCTGTTATTTGCGCAATCATTCAATCAGGCTTTTTTACCCTATACTTCTTATTCATTATCAGTTCTGCTTATCTATATATTCCAGGAACGCTTCCATCGCCTTGGTTAAGTGCTTATCCTTATGGACAAACACCTGCGAATAAACCGCAAAGTCTTCACCCTTCCATTTAAGGCGTTTAAGCCTCTTATCCTTCTCTTCTTCCTCTGCGGCCATGTCGGGCATGAAGGCAACTCCGAGACCTTTCATGGCAAATTGTTTAAGTATCGCTTTGCTCGATGTCTCAAGAGCTATGGTTGCAGGTATCCTCTTATCCGCAAGGTCTTCAAGGAGCATCTGTCTGAAACTGCAGTCGTGGTCTGATAACAGGAGAGGAATTCCTTCAAGATCTTTCTCTCTGATTGAAGACTTTCCCGCAAGAGGATGGTCGGGACTGACATAGAATCCGAGTGACTCACGCTTGCTGCTGACCTTACTCAGATCGGGAAGATCCATATCGGGATTGAGAGTATATACAACATCCAGACTTCCGCGCCTTAGCATATCGGGGAATGTATCGTGCATTATGAACTTGATCCTGATCTCGACCTTGGGGCACTCCTTCTTATATCTCATGAGAAGATCCGGGATCTTACTGTAACAAAGAGATTCGGATACACCTATATTAAGAACGCCCGAGGGCTCATCAGGAGACGGAACTTCGGTTAATATTTCACGCTCTAATTGAACGACCTTTTCCGCATATCCTACGAGCTTCTCACCTTCGGGTGTCAGTACGATCTTCTTTCCCAACCTCTCGAAAAGCGGACATCCGAGCTCATCTTCCAGCTGCTTGATCTGCATCGTAACAGTCGACTGCGCATAGCCTAACTGTTCTGCGGCAGTAGTAAAGTTCTTTGTCCCGGCGATTTTAAGAAATGTTGTCAGTTGGATTATGGTCATAGGCTTATCATCAGATTTATTGATTGTTTTGTTCGATTATTTCAATTTTACCAATGGTTCTTACGTTGATATTATACAACCAAGAACAATAAATGCAAAAGAGGTGATTAACCGTGAACGAACTAGTAAATGCAATCAAGAATACGATAAGACCTAACTTTCTTAATATCAAAACTTCGATAAAAGCATACGACAGAGATGCCCTCTGCTGCGGTTCGCCATGCTGGCGATGGGCCTACCATGCACTGCATTCGGCAGATAAATGGTTCATTAATCCTAACGTCTACGATGAACCCTCCTTCCACCTGGAAGGAATGGATAATCCTGATAACGAGTGCGATATCGTACTGTCTGACGAAGAACTCCTTAACTACCTCGATGAGATAGAGAAAAAGACAATGGATTACCTCGATTCATTAGATGACAGCATGCTCAGCGAGAAACCTTCCGGATGCCGCTATACGCGCTTAGAACTCGTCCTGAAGCAGTACAGACATCTGTCCTTTCATACAGGCATGCTGAACGGTCAGACGGCCGTTAATACGGGAAAATTCCCTATGTGGGTCTCAGAAGAGAAACAGTATATCGATGACGGGATCAACTTCGGAAGATACCGCACGGGACAGATCAAGCCGTAACCCCGATTTTCTCGAGGTCCTATGTCAAGATAATTAAATTTTTTCCGACAAAGGCCTTTCCTCTGTCATTAGGTATTATATTATGCATCATCTTATGAAATGTGTTGGCTGCCATTCTTCCTTCTCGGGAAGACCATGCTTTTCTTTTGCAAGGGCGATACCTCTCATAAGGAAAGTCATGTTTCTTGCAAGTGTCCTCATTGTCTGAAGACCTTCAATATCTTGCTCAGCCTGGCCCTTCTCGCGACCGTGAACTCCATTCCAGTACTGGCTTGTGGCAATAGGCATACCGGTAATACCGAAGTACTTATTAAGCTCATCGTATGTTGCAGTCAAACCACCTCTTCTTGCTACAGCAACACTAGCGCCAACCTTCATTGTCTTGTCAAAAGGCGTGCTGTAGAAGAGTCTGTCGAGACATGCGATCAATGTCGCATTAGCAGATGCATAGTAAACAGGAGTAGCTACAACAAGACCGTCTGCTTCTTCAAACTTGGGAGCAAGCTCATTTACAACATCATCGAAAACACATTTGCCGTTCTTTCTGCAAGACATACAGGCTACGCATCCGCGCACATCTTTATTTCCGATCTGAACGCATTCTGTCTCGATTCCCTCGCTCTCAAAGATCTTGATCATCTCATTAAGTGCGATAGTAGTGTTGCCGCCAACACGCGGACTTCCGTTTATTAAGAGAACTTTCATGGGAATGTTCCTTTCAGTAAAATCGCTGTATTTACATCAAAATTTTTTCCCGACAAAGGGAAGCCCTCTGTCCTAAGTATTATATCATGCCTCAAGGTTGCTCATGCCTGACAGAATATACCGCATGTGACGACCATCTATCGCATCGTCAATATAACTGTGCCTTTTTAAAAATTCTTTCTCTTCCTCCGAGTATGTCCGCACTTTTTTCCTCCGTAAATTCGCTTTCCCCTATAATTCCGATTTGCCATTTTCTTTTTAATTGCGAAACACCGCACACTCAACCATTCAATAGACGAAGCCATTTCTTTTGTCTGTGAGAATAGAACGCGTTGGCCCACATCCAAACGAATATAGTTTTCCATCCGGCATCTATATCAACTTCGTCTGTATATTCGGTCCTACCGCCAAGGTCTTTAAGATATATCTTGTGATTCCATACGGGAACAAACTTATTGCCTTCACGGCTCCTTACTTCATCGATATCAAATCTTTCAATGTTGATCGTATGCACTCCAAAAGGTATGATTCCCCACATCTTAAAGCGATACGAAGAGGAAGCACCTACCTTCCATACCAAAGGAACATCAGGCGATACCGGTGTGAAGGTAGCGTACGGCGAAGCAATGTACTGGAGCGTCTCTATTCTTTGAAGCTTCTCGAAAATGACCGTTCTTGGAGCAGGAAATACAGATGTTTTAGTTACTGTCTTCATAATTTACACAAGTCTTTTTCTGTTTTATATTATTGATATTCATTCAGCAAAAAATTAATTTGGATACTTCTCTATTCCAAGAGAATATCTTACTTCTGCTTTCAATTCGTCTTCACTCAAATTATATGGAAAGGGATCAGCATCCTCAAAAATAGTTTCAATAGTATCTCCAAAGGAGAAAACTATGAATGGACAATCCGGAAGGAAATGATCCTCTAACCAGTAATATTCAGAACCAAACTTGAAAATCTTCATTTCGACTTCTTTGACGATGGTGTTATTTCCAGAAATAGTCGTGAATTTCTCTTTTTTAATACATACCAACTCCGCACCTAAAGATAAAGCATAATCTTCAAGAAATCCGATAGTCTTGTTGTATTGCTCTTCACTATGATTTTTATACGGCCACATAGTTACTCCTACTTGTCTCGTTTATCATACATCTGCATAAGCATCCAATATGCTTTCATAGGTCTTATTCCCTGCTTCATGCATCTCCTGAATAATTGCTTCCTCAAGTTCATCACTATCGATATGCAGCATCATTTGAGTTTTCTTATTAACAATAGCATATCCAAACTCTGTGTTAACCAGAACCCATTCTTCCTTTTCGGTAGTCCATAAATAACTAAATTCATCAATATTCATTTTCTCCGGTTCGCTCCATTCAGAATCAAATCATATGCGTCTACACCATAATTCTACTCCTCGGTTAGTTCCATTATTAGGACCTTGTAATGAACAATTTATAAACACATTGAAATATAACATTCACCCTCCCTCATGCTAAAATACTATCCGAAATTGATTTAGGAGAATAACGCATGATAAAAGTACTATTTGTGTGCCACGGCACTGTACTGCCGAAAGCTTGAAAAGCACTTAATTCATTGCGCTTTCGACGTTATTTGACGTATTATATACCGACTTTATACCGACTGGTATGTCCCATATACCGGATTGGCGAAAACCAAAAACAAGCCCGATACAGCATTTCCGTAACTAAGCAATATAATAAATTAATCTCGGACATCAATTGTTTGATCTTCTATCAGTGCTTTGGCAACACTTCTGTTAACTATTCTCATTTCATCGTCGTCTTCTTTGATGTTTGACACAAGACTCATGCTGCCGTACCAAAGAATCTCCTTATCAATAACAGCATATCTTGAAGGAATACCATCAGCAAACAATACCTTTATGCCGGCCATTATCAGCTTGTTGTGTATCTTCTCTATTCGTCCCTTGATATCATCAGAATAATGCGTGACAGGATAGGTAATAAGAGAAATCGAAGCGCTCTTATTCTTCATACCTGCATAACTACAAAGAAGACTTTCACTTCCAGCAGCACTCACATACGGGCTGCAGATAATCACTTCTGCTTTAGCATTAATAACATCATTTGGGAAAGCATCACTATAGGTCTCACAGTCATAGAAATATCTTTCATCCGGCTTTCGCTTCGCATCCTGCGATAACTCATATCCGATCCTTTTGTATGTGCGAAGACGTTTGTTATACATGTTGGCAAACATCTCAATATGATGATCAACATAATCTATTACTGTTACTTTGCTCTTCCCTTCATAACTTCGGTTGAGCCTTCCCGTGTACTGTTCTACATTTCCGTCCCATGCTATCGGCATCGCAAGAAACAAGGTATCCAAACGGGAACAATTGAAGCCCTCTCCGACATACTGTCCTGTTGCAAGAATGATCAAAGATTCACTTTCAGGTATAGAACTAAGTCGTTCTCTTATTTCCTTGCGTTCTGACTGTTTCTTTCCGCCAGTCAAAACAAGAACATGATCGGCTTTATCTCTGACCTTTTCGAAAAGAACATCAAGTTGTGCTTTTCGCTTAGATAATACCAAAGGCGTGTGTCCCTGCTTTACACATGCCTCTATATCTGAAGCAATTATGCTATTGCGAAGATCACTATTAACCACAATCTCATATGCTTCATTTGATGTTAGCTTTTCTTTTGTAGAAATGATTGGTGTAAACCTTGGCTCAAGTATGTGTTCCATCCCCTGTAGGCGAATCTTATCTTTGGCTGTGAATCTGAAACGGACAGGTCCAAACTGCATCAACACTGTTTTATCTTTGCCGTCTTCGCGCTTAATGGTAGCCGTCAGGCCATATACATACTTTGCATTTACTTCAGATAATACTGCCTCTATGCTCTCTGCGGCACCATGATGACATTCATCCATTATTACCATGCCATACTCTTTGACAAAAGGTTTTATCTCATCGCCGGACCCCAGTGAAGACACCATGGCAACATCAACAATACCAGTCAAGGAATTGTGCGGTCCCGTAAGTCTTCCAATCAGACTTTTCCGTGTCTTTACCCTTCCGGTCTTAGTAGTGTACTTCGGATAGTCCTCATTAATAACAAGAAATCTCTCGAGATCATTTATCCAGTTCTGCATGATCTCACTGGTATGAACAAGAATCAGAGTATTTACCTTTCGTTCTGATATCAGGTAAGATCCGACTACTGTCTTTCCGAATCCAGTTGCAGCAGCCAAAACTCCAATATCGTGTCCTGACAGACTTTGAACGGCATCCTGTTGTTCCGGATACAAAGTGCCATTGAAAGAAACGTTAATCTCTTTGCCGTTGTTACGCTTATCATCAAGAGAATAATCAATTGATGCAGCTTTCAGATTGTCACAGAGCTTATTCAGACAACCTCGCGGAATTACTATGAATTGCTCTGTATCCTCTCCGGAATATACTATTCTCGGAATTCCAAAGGTTGAGATACCCATTCCCTGATTCCTGAAATACTCCGGATTATTATATGCAGCTAATCTTCGTATCTTATTCTGAAGCTTTGGCTTAATACCGGTCTTATCCAAATATACTTTATCCGCAAGAACAATCCGAACCAGTCCTTCTGTATCAGATTTCTCAAATCCGGATCTGTTTTCCCAAGGAGTCTCATTTATTGATAACTGCCGTGGCGCTTCGTTATCACTTTCGCTGTTACTTATGTTGTATTTGTTGCCCCAGGAAGACAGCTTCTCATCTATGACTGCTTCACTGAGCTTGCCTGTGTTCTTGAGCACACTCCACTGATCATGGTAAGGATTCCAATCTTTATCAACAAAGACACTGTTTCCAGTTTTTACTGCACGCCCTTGTAGCGGGAGCGCCACAAGGTTCCCAAGGCCTCCTTCGGGAAGTTTATCCTGTGCAGGAATCATACGGTCGTATGTCTCAAAAGACATTTGATTTACACTTTCAGCACCTTTATCCAATAAAGCAGCACCAAATGTCCTGGCCTTCTTAATGCTTATCGCCTTTTCAAAAAAGATCCAAACATGTGCTCCTTTGCCGGAACGTGATCTTTCGACCAGACAGGGAACATCATTATCTGCACAGATTGCTCTCAAAGCATTGGCTTCTTCCCGCCATTTTACAGAGTCAGAACTATCATCGTGATTATCAAAATCAAAGACAAGATAATTGCATGTTCCATCCGGCCAAACAGGATATAATCCTACGACATCTGAACAGTCTTTCTTAACACCCGTTAGATGCGCGTAAATAACATCTCCCGTAAGAGGTTTGTACTTCTGATTTGGGCATGATTGACATTTGGTATTTTTACCGTCTTTCTTACCACAAAGCCCATCCTTCCAAAAGTTCTCACATTGAGTGTAATATCCATGTTTTCCTGTCTTGGCATTGGGCTTGCCAGAACGGAGACTGTATACATCTTTACGCCCTTTAAACATGGAATAGAAGAACTGAACCAGCTCCTTGGTAATAAGTTCTTCTTTGATGTTTATTTCTTGCGACTCATTCTTTTCAAGAGCTTTATTGGCTTTATCATAGGGAATACCGGCGTCATCCAGCAGCTTCTTGAGATACTTATTTTCTGCCTCAAGTTGCTTTATGTGCTCATTGAGCTCGTTGAACTGTTCATCCGCCAAAATTCTCATTGAATGACCTTGTAGCTTAATTCATATATATTCTTTGCAAATACGATACTATTCCCTTTGAAATCTCATGAATATCATTATCAATCCATCTCTGCCTTGATCCGGATACTCTGCTAAGATACTGTTCATCCTTAAACGTATTCTTCAGGCGATTGATAATTTCATCCATAGTGTTTTCATACATTTCAGAATCATCAAATATTAAGATGCGGATCATATCAGACATCTTCTCGTCGGATGCTAAATCTTTTAGATAGAACATATCATAAAGATCACGGTATCTTCTGCTATTAGCTCCAAATTTTAGAAGAGATCGCAACTTTTCAACAAAAGACTGTTCAACGGTATTCTTCAGTAAGGTTGCACCATTATCATCCAGACAAACATCAAAGCAGTATTCGTCCTGATCTATCTCCATGTGCTTATGCACACCAATATCTATCTTACTTTTAACGGCATTTCCATATTCGTCGGTAATCTTAACCTCAATACTTTTTCCGTGATAATCCTGATGCTTAAGCTCAATAATTTCATCATCCATTTCTATATGAATTCCTGAAATGCAGTTAAGTCTCTTTACAAATTCACGTAATGAAACATCATCCAAAGAATAGTGAATGAAATCCAGATCAATATCTCTCGTAGCCCTACGATTATTCTTCGTAAGGCTTCTCATAACAACGCCGCCTTTTATAGTGACATTACGGCTTAACGGTCCCTCAGCTATAGCTTTCAACACTATATCCTGACACACACGCGATGCAGCGAGTTCTCTTGTCAGGCCTTCTTCATGGTAGGCATCCATCAATTCCTGTAAATTCACTTACAGTACCTCCTCATCGAGAGCCTTTGATATCATTTTGCTTTTTGGAAAAACAGAGGCATATTCTTGTATCCGCCATATCTCGAGTTCGCATATTATCTCTCTGTAGTGAATCAATATTTCCTTGTAGAGATCGTACGGCATGCTGTTCTTCGCTCGGAGAAGTTCAATGAGCATACGCTCTTTGTCATAAATCCTTAAAAGTACTCCGTTTTTTTCTTTTTCCTCAATCCCAAGATTGAATATGTCTTCTCTGACATATATTTGTCTAACTCTTTTGTCTGTAAGCTTTGCGGCCTTTGACGTTGTTGCCAAATCGTATTTTTCAGGAATCAGATTGGTCAGTCCATGAGCATAAAATGCATATTCTCCGGCCAGAACGGCTTTCGGATACTTCTTCATGATTATCCCCAGCTCCGGCTCCTGTTTGTTAGTAGAGTATATGCCGTCTTCTAACTTAAAAACTAACCCGCCAGAAACCGCTTGAGAAAGTTTATATGCATTGCCAAATTGAGTAATTGCCTCCTTATAATTCAATACCATTTGTGTAATCCTCGGTGTTTTTTCGAATTTTACCTATCTTTACTTAAAGATACATTGCGTTTGGTCATATGTCAATGTAATCCTCGGTAATTTTCTGGTTTTTACCGATATATGCAAAAAAAATGCTATCAAATCAAAAAGAAACATGCTCTTTGATGTGATATAGTTCAAATGCACTTCGACAAGTTTTTGTCTGAGTGCTAAACCAGAAGGAGGAGCAGCGGTCCTATTTGCTGCTTAATCATGATCAGAGTACTATTCGTATGTCACGGCAACATCTGCAGATCGACAATGGCGCAGTTTATGTTCCAGGACATGGTTAACAAAAAGGGCCTGAGCGATAAGTTTTATATCGACTCTGCGGCAACGAGCCGCGAGGAGATTGGTAACGGTCCGCACTACGGAACCGTAAGCAAATTAAGAGAGGTCGGCATTCCCGTGCTCCGTCACCGCGCACGTCAGATGACACGCGGCGATTATGAGGAATACGATTATCTGATTGGCATGGATTCATATAACATTTCCAACATGACGCGCATTGCGGGCGGTGATCCGGAAAACAAGATATATCTTTGCCTTCAGTTCGCAGGCAGCACAAGAAATATCGCTGATCCCTGGTATACGGACAATTTTGATGAGACATACGCGGATTTATGCGAGGGCCTGAACGGCTTCATGAAATATCTCGAATCAAAGGTGTTATAATTTCAGAAGATACGGGTTTTCAATAGTAATAGTTTTCGGGCGGAGGAATATTTATGAAGACTATTAAGAGAATTGCTTGTTCTATTCTGGCACTTGTAATGGTAATAGGACTTACAGCCTGCACGCAGCAGAAGTTCGACCATAAGAAAATCGCAAAATACTGCGACGATCAGGATTATGAATCTTACGATGATTTTGACGATTTCATTGATGAATACTCATCGATCATCTCCGGCATGAAAATCGAAGACGGTTCATATATCTACGTCACCGACAGAGATGCTCAGAAAATATATAACAAGACTGTCAACCGCTTTAGTGATTTTCCTAAATATGATGTTAACGCAGCTACATGCTTTGCCATCAATGACGACGGCATAAATGTCGGCTGGTTATTTGATTTCGCCGATCAGGATGATGCTGAGAAATTCTTCAAAAAAGCCGGAAAAAGATATGCCGGTGACGGTGAAAAAGGCGAAGAAAAAGGTTATTCCTATTATATTTCCGAGGACAAAAACTCCTCTGGTGGAAAAACACTCAGCGGTGTCTATCTCAGAGGCAACACCGTACTCTTATTAAGAACCATCAGCAAAGATACTGATGTTATTGAAGATTTCTGTGAGTATTACGGAGTGATCTCGCCCACAGAGGCATAATCAGAGCTTATGTTACTGGTATATTATCTGGTCTTAGTTAATATCGCAGCATTTATCCTTTATGGCTCGGACAAATCATTCGCCGTAAAAGAAGTGCACAGAATACCTGAACGAACCCTCTTGTTCTGGGCATGGATCGGCGGTTCTATCGGCGCGTTTATAGCCATGAAGTTTTTCCATCATAAGACCAGGAAACCGAAGTTCGCGCTCGTGGTTCCCGTTCTGATGGTTATGGAATTGATCATCATCGGTGTCTGCCTGTTCCAGAATTACTATCTCACAAAAACCGAGTATGAGGCAGACATAGGCCTCAGATATGAACTCACCGTTGTACAGGTTTCCGACCTTCACAATCAGATCTTCGGAATCAAGCAGTCATATCTGTTAAAGCAGATCAAAGATACAGATCCCGACATTATCGTAGTTACCGGAGACATCGTTGATTCGACACATACGTCCTACACATTTGCACTGGACTTTATTGAAGGCGCCGTCGAGATAGCTCCCGTTTACTATGTTTCGGGCAATCACGAGAACAGGCTTAAGGGTGAGAAGCTTGATGAGTTCTATTCGAAAATGCGTGATCTCGGCGTCATCTTCGTGGATGACACTTACGACGAGACCCAGGAATACATAGTTGCTGGAATCGCAGATTCTTCGCTTGACGGCTTCGATGCTTACGAGGCGTTTGACGACAGCAAGCCGGTTATCATGCTGGCTCATGAGCCGCAGTATGCTGACCTTTATAAGAGCCTTGGTGCCGACATCGTTTTTACGGGACACTTCCATGGCGGACAGATAATAATTCCGGGCGTAGGCGGACTGATCTCACCTGAATTCGATATCCTGCCAAAGCCTTATGAGGGCGTGTACGACCACGATGGCATGACCGTTGTCTTAAGCCGTGGCCTGGGCAACAGCATAGCGCCTGTAAGAATCAATAACTATCCCGAACTTGTAGTCGTAAAATTGCACTAAGATTGTGGGGTTTTATCTTGCCCTTGCACTAATGCCAAGACCGCTGTCAGGGTGCTAATATTTTTCTATGGATCATTCAAGAACAGTTGCAACTGAATATGGTCTTGTCAGAGGCATCGTCAGGGACGGGTGCGAGCTTTTCCTTGGGATCCCTTTCGCTGCGCCTCCGGTGGGCGATCTCGCATTTAAGCATCCTATTCCGCCCGAACCCTGGAAAGGTGTTTTTGACGCATCCAAGGCACCTGCAAGCCCGGTTCAGGGCAAAGGCAGCTCCACCATCGCATTTGATGACAAAGACTGTCTGTATCTAAATATTTTCGTTCCGAAAGACATTCCTGAAGACGCACCGGTAATGGTGTGGTTCTACGGCGGTTCATACGCCAACGGCGGATGCGGAAAAGTAAGTGAGAACAG
>Ga0265298_10001745_pt1 | contig 31847 bp, 26 predicted proteins | sample AusTroGonzalo_MG_3_FD_193486 | JGI IMG/M metagenome (GOLD analysis project Ga0265298, IMG submission 193486) | Bovine rumen microbial communities from tropical cattle in Woodstock, Queensland, Australia - Gonzalo_01 | ecosystem: Host-associated > Mammals > Digestive system > Stomach > Rumen ... | reverse complement strand
AATAAGAGGAGTTTTTTCATATTTGTGTTTTTTTTATTTTTCTCCACGTTTTAATGCCTCTACCATTTTTACACACTCCTTCGCTTCGCGGACATCGTGAACGCGGAGGATGTGGGCGCCTTTCAGCAGGGCAATGGTATTCAGCACGGTGGTGCCGTTGAGGGCATGTTGGGCATCGGTTTCAAGAAGCTTGTAAATCATCGACTTGCGTGAGATGCCCACCAGTATAGGCAGGTTCAGGGTAGCGAAGGCGTTGAGGTTTTGCATCAAGAAATAGTTTTGCTCCAGTGTTTTGCCAAAGCCGAATCCTGGGTCGATGATGATGTCGTTGGCACCCAGCTCTTTCAGTTTCGCCAATTGGGTGCCGAAAAAGTGGAGCATGTCACCGATGAGGTTGTTATATTGCGTATGTTGCTGCATTACATCGGGTTTGGCAGGAGTGTGCATCAGGCAGTAAGGTACTCTGGCTTTAGCCACAGTGGGAATCATCTCTTGGTCGAAAGTGCCGCCCGACACGTCGTTAATCATAGCGGCTCCATGGTCTAAGGCCACTTGGGCGACCGATGCCCGCCAAGTGTCTATCGAGATGATGGTATCGGGAAAATGCTGCAAAATAAGGGATACCGCCTGTCGGATGCGTTCAATTTCGGTAGGTTCGTCAATATCTGCAGCACCGGGTCGTGTTGACATAGCTCCGATGTCGATCAGGTCGGCTCCTTCTTCCAGCAGTTGAGTGGCGCGTTCTATGATGGCCTTTTCGTTGGTGTATTTTCCCCCGTCAAAGAAAGAATCCTCCGTATAGTTCAATATCCCCATCACCAGCGGTTGGGACAAAGAGCAGAGTTTTCCTTTGAAGTTGAGCCACATGGTTTATTTCTTTTTGTTTTTGTCTTTGTCTTTCTGCCAGTCTATTTCTTTATAGACAGGTATGTTGTCGCGGTGGATAATGGAATACACTACCAGCACAAAGCCTGCAATGATGATAGGAATACTCAGAATTTGGCCAATGTCAAGTGTCATGCCCACTTCTTTGCTGACCTGCACCTCTTTGAAGAACTCGATGATAAAACGGGCGGTAAAGATGACAAAGAAAATCAAGCCAACAGTTCTTCCTGCGGGAATTTTTCCTTTGGCAAATTTGAAATAATAAATAACGAAACACAGATACAGCAGCAGATAGACGCATGCCTCATAGAGTTGGGCGGGGTGACGGTAGGTACCTGCAATGCCGGGTCCACCAAGGGTGAAGTCGAAAGCCCAGGGAACGGTGGTGATGCTGCCCACAATCTCGTGGTTCATCAGGTTGCCGATTCTGACCATACCTGCGGCCACAGGAATGATAATAGCTAAACGGTCGCACAGCCACAAGGTGTTCATCTTGTATTTCCAGGCGAAATAGCAGAGGAATGCGGTGATGGCGATAACAGCTCCGTGACTGGCCAGTCCCTGATAGCCAACAAACTGACCGTCTTGAATGGGTAGCAGGATTTCGCTGATGCCTTTCAGGCTGGTGAAATACTCAGGTTCGTAAAAGAGGAAATGTCCCAGTCGCAGTCCCACAATGGTCCAGATGATGGTCCAGATGGACAACTTGTCGCACAATTGTTGGGAGATGTTTTCGGTCTTGAAAATCTTGCATAAGGTAAGATAGGCAAAGAAAAAGCCAAAAGCCAGCAGCAAGCCGTACCATCTGATTTCGAAAGGACCTACAGAGAGGGCTACGGGATCTACTGTCCAAATAACGTAATTTAGTATTGACATGATATGTGGGAAATTATTGTTTCAGGGCTTCTTGCAGCATTTGGGTGAGCACGGTGGGGGAGATGTCGCGGGTGAGCGCTCCTTGCTGGCACAGCGAAATCTGCCCTGTCTGCTCAGACACCACAATGGCCAGCGCATCCGTAAGTTGGGTAGAGCCAATGGCCGAGCGGTGGCGCAAGCCTAAGTCGGTGGGCAGGCTGTCGTCTTTCGACACGGGCAGGATGCATCTTGCAGCGGCGATACGGTGGTTTTTGATAATGACAGCCCCATCGTGCAAAGGACTGTTTTTGAAGAAGATATTCTCCAAGAGCTCGCGCGAGATGAGGGCGTCTATCTTCTCTCCCGTCTCTAAATAGTCGTAGAGGGGGGTAGCACGTGCCACTACAATGAGGGCACCGGTTTTCGAGCTGGCCATGCGTTTGCAAGCACGCACAATAGAGTCGATATCCTCAGCGTAGTCTTCAGAACTCAGCTGTTTGTTTCGTCGGTTTTCGATGAACTTGGTGAAACGGGTGTTGCCGATAAAAGTGAGGAATTTGCGAATCTCGGGCTGGTAGATGACAATCAGCGCAATAAGACCCACGCTGAAAATTTTACCCAAAACATCCGCAAACATGGTCAAATGGAAGTAGCGGGCCACCGTCCAGATGATGAAAACTATGAAGATTCCGAAGAATATTTTCACTGCTCCAGTGCCCCGTAAAAGACGGTATAAGGCATATAGCAGTATGGCTATCAGTAAGATGTCGATGGCATCGGAGATGCCGAATTTCAGAAAACCTAATGCGAATAAATTCATCGTCCAAAATTTTTGCAAAAATACAATTTAATTGGCAAATTAGCAAGTTGGCAAGTAAGTGTATTTTCTGATGTTTAATTCGAGAAATTTGTGTAACTTTGCAGGTTAGTTCAGAAGAAAATGGCAAAGGAGAAAAATAACACGCAAATCGCTATCAAAAACCGCAAAGCGGAGTTCGAATACTACCTGCTGACCACCTATTCGGCGGGCTTGGTACTTTGTGGCACCGAAATCAAGTCCATCCGTGCGGGTAAGGCTAACCTCACCGATAGCTACTGCTCGTTTGTGAATGGTGAGTTGTGGGTACACAACCTGCACATCAGCGAGTATGCCCACGGCAGCTACAACAACCACGAGCCTAAGCGCGACCGAAAACTATTGCTCAACAAGAAAGAGCTGAAGAAACTGCAGAGCAAACTCAACGACCGAGGCACCACCATCATTCCCACCTTGCTGTGGATTAACGAGAAGGGCTATGCCAAGCTGGACATCGCTTTGGCAAGAGGTAAGAAGATGTACGACAAGCGTGAAAGTATTAAGGAAAAAGATAACCGCAGGGCTGCCGCCCGTGATGAGGAGTAAAGCATTATGGACACCGACACTATCAACACCGACATCGAGCGCTCGTATTACAGCATTGGCGACACTGCCAAAATGTTTGGCCTGACACCCGCTACGCTGCGCTTTTGGGAGAAAGAGTTCGTTGAAATCAAGCCGTTCAAAAACAAAAAGGGCGAGCGCTACTACACGCGGCAGGATATCGAACTTATCAAAACCATCCATTACCTTACCAAAGTGAAGGGCTATACGCTGAAGGGGGCCAAGGATGCGCTGAAGGGCAACTTCATCAAGGAGGCCTGCAATGCCCAGATTGCCGACACCCTGCTCAAAATCAAACAGCTGCTCCTGGAAATCAAAGAAGCTTTATAATATGCGCAAACATCTTATTGTCATCATCTTAGCTGTATTGGGCATCCTGAGTGCACAAGCACAGCCTACGGGGATTATCCCCACTCCCCAACATGTGGAATTTCTTAGTGGCAGCTATCAGCTGCCGGCAGGCCAAGCACCTGTGGTAGAATCCCTTATTACCACATATTTTACCAGTGTTTTTCCGGAAATTCCCAACGCTGAGCAAGCCTATATTCTAGATGTGAAAGAGGATAAAATAGAGATTTGTGCGATGACGGAACAAGGCATGTTCTATGGGCAGCAGAGTGTGAAGCAGTTGTTGCGCTATTTCAAGGACGAGTTAGGGAGAGTAAGCATCCCCTGCATGCATATCGAAGACTATCCTATGCTGAAATACCGTGGCTGGATGGACGATATCAGCCGCGGACCCATCCCGAATATGGAGTTTCTGAAACGGGTTATCTCCACGTTGGCCGAGTATAAGTTCAATTTTTTCAACCTCTATACCGAGTATGTGTTCAAGCTGGACCAATATCCCGATATTGCGCCCACTGACGGTTTGACCGCTGAGGAAATCAAGGAACTGGAGGACTATGCCCGGCAGTATCATATCGAGTTGATTGGCAACCAGCAGTGTTTTGCCCATGCTGAAGAGACTTTCAAAATCCCCTTTTATCAACCTATGGCCGACACCAAATTCAATTGGAATCCAAGAGAACCCAAGACCTACGATTTTTTGCGCTATGAGTTGGAAACGGTGGCCAAAGCCTATCAGTCGCCCTTTTTCAATATCAACTGCGATGAAACCGAGTCGCTGGGCAGCGGTCGTGCCAAAGAGTATGTGAAACAAAAGGGAGGTGCGGAGTATGTGTATGCGCAACATATTCAATGGGTATATGATGTGTTGAAGTCACAGGGCAAGCGGGTGATGATGTGGGGCGACATTGCCGCCAAAGACTCGGCCATCACGATGCGGCTGCCTAAAGACATCATGATGCTGATTTGGAGCTATTCGCCGTCCGACAGTTATGTAGATATGATAGAGCCTTTCGAGCGTCAGGGATTTGAGTTCATGGTGGCTCCCGGCATGAGCATGTGGGGTTCGGTGTTTCCCAGCGAGGAAACCTACACCAAAAACATTGCCAACCTGGTGCGCGACGGCTATCAGCATGGAGCTGTCGGGATGATGAACACCGCTTGGGACGACTCGGGCGAGTCGCTGTTCAACAGCACCTGGCACGGTATGGCCTGGGCTGCCGAAATGAGCTGGCAACCCATTCGCAACACTGAACCCACCAAGGCCGACCAAGAGCGGACGGAAAGATTGCGTGTTTTCAACGAGACTTTTGCCCATACTTTTGTGATGCCCGACAATGGTTTTCAGTTGATGAAAGAGCTGGAGCATGTGGCTATCCCCAATTTCTTCAACAGCCTGGCGCTGTACGAAAGTGTGTGGGATTTTTATCCCTCCAAAATCAGCGAGACCGCCTATCAGCAGTACTTGCAAACCTGCCAGTTGATAGAAGGCCGGAAAGACCGATATCAATCCACTGCAAGTGTTAGCCAGCAGGCTCCCCAATACGATGCAGCCCAACGCATTGCCTGGTATGTGTGCCTCAGGTTGCAGACGGCCTCCAGAATTGGTATGCTGCGCTATAAGGTCAGCCAGTACCTGCAGGGCAATAAGCAGTTTTCGGAAGAAAATATCAAAACTGATATACAGGAGACTATCAACCTGCTTCATGAGACCAAGTTGGCCTATATGAAACTGTGGGACGAGGAGTGCCGCCCCTATTGCCGGAATATAGTGGAGGCACGATATGACCAACTGGCGCAAGAGCTTATGGATATCCCTAACCATGTGGTCATCAGCTCCCGTCAAAACGAAAGAAACGAGGTGGAGGTAAGCCTTCGCACCCTTTTCAATGACCAGGAAATCTACTACACCCTTGATGGCCGCGAGCCCCAGTTGGGCGAAACCTATCATACGCCCCTGACGCTTTCGCAGTCGGCCACTGTTCGGGCAATGACCTTCAATCCTTTCAGTGAAAAGGTGTTGTCAGAGAAATATATCCTCATCCATAAGGCTCTGCATAAAATCGCCCAGCTCAACACGGCCTATTCCGAATACAGGCCCCAGTATGCCGCTTCCGGCAAAATGGGACTGGCCGATGGTGTTATTGGTAGCGAAAGCTATTTGGATGGCTGCTGGCAGGGCTACTGGGGTAGCGATATCGATGTGGAATTCGACTTTGGCAAGCCCACTGTGCTCAGCCGCTTTAAGACCCGTTTCCTGCAAAATATCCACGACTGGATTATGTGTCCGCAGACGGTGGAGTTATATACCTCCAAAGACGGTGTGAACTACAAGTTGCATCAAACCTTGACTGTTCCCAATGTGGAGTACTCTGCCGAAAAGACAGGCATTTTCACACTTCAGGCAGACGAACTTTCGCTGAAAGCCCGTTATGTGCGGGTGGTGGTGAAGAATGCGGGTCCCTTGCCCTCGTGGCACCAAGCTCCGGGACAGCCTTCTTACATTTTTTGCGATGAAATGATTTTTGAATAGTAAAAAATTTTGTATTTTTGCGAAAACAAATTCGCATTGATACATGACAAGATATATTGTCTCTATTTTATTGTGTTGTCTCTGTGGCTCCATGATGGGTCAGCGTGACAGTTGCAGCCTGTTGTTGTCGTTTTACAATGTGGAAAACCTTTACGACCCAGCCGACGACTCCCTGTTTTTAGATGATGATTTTACCCCCGAAGGTCTGAACCGCTGGTCGTACGGCAAGTATGTGAAGAAGGTGAACAACATTGCCAAGGTGCTGATAGCCTTGGGAGAGGGCGACCCTCCTGATATTGCCGCTATGGCTGAGGTAGAAAACGACCGCGTGTTTCAGCGCTTCTGCTATCACTCGCCTTTGCAGAAGTTCCACTACGGCTATGTCCATTACGACTCGCCCTATCCTCGGGGTGCCGAAACGGGATTGCTCTACCGCAAAGACCGGCTGCGGATTATCCACAGCGAGCCTGTTGCAGTGGTCTTTCCTTTTGAGCCAGCTACTCAAAACCGAGACATCCTGTATGTGGTGGCCGAAACCCTGTCGGGCGACAGCCTCCATCTGTTTGTCAACCACTGGACCTCACGCTATGGAGGCTATGGGGCCACGGTGCCCAAGCGCAACTATTATGCCCAGGTGCTGCGCCAGCGGGTGGACTCGCTGTATAGTTGCAATCCAGCGGTGAAAATCATCATCATGGGCGATTTCAACGACTATCCCACCGACGAAAGTGTAAGCAGCATTTTGGGAGCCTCCAATCCTTCCCAAAGCGACACAGCGACATTGTACAACCTCATGTACAGATTTCTGAAGATGCAAAATGCGGGCACTCACAAGTATGAGGACTTCTGGGGTTGCCTCGACCAGCTTATCGTTTCCCCCGCCTTGTTAGACAAAGCTACCCCTGGCATGCACATAGTAGGCGGCGAAGCCCACATCTTCAAGGGTGATTTTCTGTTGGTGTCCGACGAGAAATACGGAGGTACCAAACCCTTCCGCACCTTCCTCGGTCCTCGCTACATCGGTGGCTACAGTGACCACCTACCGGTTTTTGTCATTATACGTGACCACCAAAACTAGTTATTTCAAAAAAAGCATACGGCAGGTGTAGAGCAGGTGTTCGGCTAGTGTAGGAATAGTGTAGGAATAGTGTGTGAATAGTGTGTGAATAGTTGATGCTGTCAACCGAATTCAGTCGTTAGCACCCCAAAAGGGTAGAAGACCCCTAGAAGACTCCTAGAAGAGTGGTTGAAGAGTGTATGAAGAGGAAAAGCCCCCAACGGGTGGCCGCAGGCCAGGGTAGTGACATAAAAATCATGTGCGTCAGCGCATACCTTAATTTGTGCAATGTGAAGTCAAACGAGAATCAACGGTCTGAAAGGCCAACATTCTGTGCCGTCTCTTATTTCAACAACTTCCTACCGCTGTTGTTTTCCAGCACTTGCATCTGTTGAATGGCAATTTGATTGAGCTTTATGAGACGTTCGCTTTGAGACATCCCGTCATTGATGAGCACGGCGTTGATATTTTCCATGTTTGAGAGACATATAAGCTCGTTGATGGTGGCATAGTCGCGGATATTTCCCTTTAGGTCAGGATTGGCCTCGCGCCATTGCTTGGCAGTCATACCAAATATGGCCACATTCAGCACATCTGCTTCCTCGGCATAGATAGCGTTTGCCTGCTCTTTGGTGACCTCTGCCGGTATGAGAAGGCTCTTGATGGCATCGGTATGTATGCGATAATTAATTTTCGAAAGTTCGCGCTTGGCCGTCCAGCCTAAAAGTTTCTGTTCTTCGTTTTTTAGCCTTTGGAATTCCTCGATGAGATACAATTTAAACGTTACGCTGATGGCAGTACCAAACTCAAAAGCAATATCCTTGAATGCGTATGTGCCGCCATAACGTCCTTTCTTCACGATTATGCCGATGGCATTGGTTTTCTCAATCCATTCGCTCACGCTCATTACAAAGTTTGGCAAACCAGCCTGCATTTTAAAGTGGTCAAATTCGACCACTTTGAAATTGGGATTGTGTATCATCTCCCATGTACCCAGAAATTCGATGGTGTATCTAGTACGAATCCAATTTTTGATAATGTCGGCAGCACGACTTTCGCCTTGCTTGCTATTGGCCATATCTGTTAATGAAATGTAGTCTTTATCGTCATGCGACAAGACCGTTATCTCTGTGTCTTGAACAATTATCTTTGCCATGATCCTTCTTTTTTTGCTGTTTTTCTAATTTGCAAAAATACAATAAATTCTAATAATAAACACAAAAAAATTATAAAAAAGTGCCAAAGGCACGACAATATCAGTAACCCCTTACGTCAGTATGGGGTACAGTGCCCAGCCTCTTAGCATACCTATTGCGTATCTACTGCGTATCTATAGCGTATCTATAGATAGCCATAAGAGCCCCTCTGGTTCCCATACTGCCAACCAAATTCAGTCCCCAAAAATATTTTCTAACACTGACCTAACTCTGACTTAACTCTGACTTAACTCTGACTTTGGGCTGAGGTGAAAGTATGTATGTTTGTAATTTGCTGATTTAGGTTGTCACTTTTGTGTCAACTTTTTTCAGCGCAAGACAGGATACGCACAACGAAGCCTCAAACCCCTATTTTGAGGTTTTTCGTTCGAAGAGTTTGAGGGCGGTGGAGAAGCGGTAGCCGATGCTGACGGCATAGTATTTGTAGTCTTGGAAGCCCAGCAGGCCGCCAATATAGAGGGAGTTACCCTTTTTGAAATTGCGGCATACTTGCGCACGCAACACCATGGGGCAGTCGCCGTTGTGTTCCCAACCTTGATAGCCGCAGAAGTCCACTTCGTACTGCCAGTGGTTGGTATTCAGGGCGAGGCGTACACCGTAGATGACGGCATCATCCTGCATGGACTGGTCGGCACGGATGGACTGCCAGCAGAGGAAGCCTACGCGGGCAGACACGGCAAGCGAGCGCAGGTGCTTGGGTTTCTCAAACTGGAAGGTTTTGCCGATGGTGGCATCGAAGAAGTAGCCGGGGGTGTCGAAGTAGCGGGCGGCAGTGAGCGGTCCCCCTGGGGCGGTTTTCATACACAGGTTGATCATGATGTCGGGGGCCTTGGGTCGGTCGCGCAGAATCTGGATGCCGGTTTGGATATACACATCGCCCACTGCAAAGCCCTTGGGCACCTTGGTACGCATGAGGCGCTCGTTGCGGACGTGGATGGAGGTGTTGTAGTACTCGACAGGTACCATCCATACGGCCAGGTTCACGTATTTGGGATAGAGGGGGATGTCAATTCTCAGGTTGAGGTCGGTGGCGTTGTCACCATAGCCCCAGTATTGTTCCACAGCGGCATCCACAATCAGCTTTTCGGGCACCTTGCCGTCGCCCATTTTGGGCACGGGGAAGGCGTTGGGACCGAAATAGCGGGGAGAATAGGTGTAGTAATATTGCCAGGGGGTCTCGCCGTCCCAGTGGGCCAGCTCGTTCCACCAGGCCCATTCATCCTCTTGGGCAAGAACGGTGGAGAGGAATGCTAAGAATATAGATAACAGTAAGAGTTTATGTTTCATGTTGATAAGGTTTTATATTTGCGTCACTACCCCGCTAAGATTCTTTCTTATTTTCATTTCTTCTTGGAAGAGGATTTCGCGCAATTCCGACAGTTGGGGGGTGGTAAGGGTGGAGAAAGAGAAGTTGGGTTTGAGATAGTGGGGTATAGCTTGTGGGGTGAGCAGCGGCCAGTTGGCGAGCAGCGATTGCTCATCGCTGAGGCCCAAGGAGGGCTGATTGGTTTTCAAGAATTGCAATATCCGCAGGCCATCGGCCTTCTCGTGGAAGGCATGGGTGAAGTGGGCCAGGTCTTTGGCGTTTTTGCGCAGGGGTCCCCATAAGTCAGCGGTCTTGAACTGCTCTTGCAGAAAGGCGATGAAAGGGGTGGAGACATCCTCGGTATATAGCTGGGGGATGAGGTCGTAGCTCTTCTTCACCTCGTCGAACAGGCTGTGGTGGTAGAGGGGGTAGCTGTCCCATTGTCCCTGGCTGCCCTTGATAAGGGCGGGACCGGTGCCGAAGAACACGCGCTTGGAGAAGCGGGGGGCGGGATAGACCAGCTCGGAGTTCCAGTTGCCGACGGGGGCCATTTTGCGCAGCTTCTGCAGCAGGTAGAAGTCCTCGCCGCTCTTCATGGGGGTGATGCCGTTGATTTTTTGCAGGGCTTTGACCCTGACGGCGATGGCCGAGCCGATGGCAGTGAAGTTGTAAGGACTGCCAATACGGCAAAGGTTGAGGAAGCAGTTGCGCATGTATAGCTCGTAGCGCAAGACAGCCCTGTTGGCGCTATCGTCGTCGGTCAGCGGGTGATAGTAGGGCACCGAGATCGCCATTTGCTGGGGATGGTCGTCAAAATTGCGTGCCAGCGAGTCAAGATAGCGCTCGTTGAACACGGTGTCGGCATCCATGCTGACGATAACATCGTCTGCTTCTGCCTGGCTCAGGATGGTGTCGAACAGGGTTTTGCGGGCCCAGCCCACGCCATAGTTCTTGTCGTCCCAGCCTTTGCCCGGACTGCTCTTGTCGATAAGCTGTAGGGGAAAGGAATAGAAGCGCCTGCGGAGTTTGAACAGCAACTGCCGGTTGTTTTCGCAAACGGGCCTTTTGTCGGCCTGGCTCCACCAAGAGTCGGGCTGGTTGACGCAGACAAAAACCGAGAAAGGGCAAGTGGTCTGCTGCCTCTCTAGGGCTTGCAGGGTCTTGGGCAGGTAGTCCAATTCATCAAGGGCGGGGATGGCGACAAAGAGGTGCACGTTTAGTCTTTCAAGGGGTTGGGTCTAAAGGGTTCTTTCTGCAGGATGATATCAGTATCCTTGTTGATTTCCAGTTCCTCAAACAGCAGGGCTTGGGGCAGGATAAAGCTGGCAGGAATGCCGAAGAGATAGAAATGCCAGGCGGGATACAAGCCCGACTTTCCGTTATTCAGCATGGTGTTGTAAACTTGTTGCTCGTTGCTAACGGCGCTGAGGTGGCGGAAATTCTTGATTCGGGGGGCAGGCATCTTCACCATGCGCACCAACTCTTCGGTGCCGGTTTTCACGTTGATACGGTAGCAGTACAGCGGATGGAGAGTGCCTGAAGAGGTCATGTATTTGTCCATTCCAGGACTGTATTGCAGGTCGCTGCCCGCCAGCTTGGTGACGATGTAGCAGTAGTCGTAGTCTTCCGCTTTGGCTAGCGAGATGAGCTTCTTTTTCAGCTGTTTGTAGCTGCTTTTGTTTTTGCCGCTCAGTTGCACCACTCCAGGTCCGAGGGCGGTAGTCAGTTTATAGCGCGAGAGGGCTAGGCGGCGGTGACCATTGCTATAGTCAGCCTGCTCGGCCGGTTGGCGGTCGCTGAGCAGCTGCAGTAGCACGCCGTTCTCCACTAGCAGTTGCTGGTCTTCGGCCGCCACTCCCTCTGCATCATGCTGATAGCTGCCGATGAGGGGAACGCCGTTGTACTGGGTCAGGGTGTTGCGGCTTTCGATGGTCAGGTCGCGCGAGATGATCTTCTTATTCATCAGCGCAGCGGTGGGGTTGTCCTTGTCGGCATATTGGCCATACATCTGCATCACCTCGGGGGAAGAGAAAATGGGCTTGCGGGAAGCCAGCAGGCCATCCGTATTCTCGAAGAAACTCTGGGCTATCAATACCGCAGCGGCCTCGTCGGCAAAGATGACGGGACCGTTGTAGATTTCAGCCATCACCTTTGCTTTGCGTAGGGCATCCAGTCGGTTGGCGAAGTCCAGTAGCAGTTTCTCCAGTTCTTCCATAGAAGGCAGTTGACGAATATCGTTACGATAGATATTGAGGGCATCGGCAATGGGCTCGCCGTCTTCCGCCAACGCTTCCGCATAGATATTGACACAAACCAGGTTGAAGGGCTGTTTGTACTTCAGTCCCTCGCTATCCATATAGTAGGCATTGGCCTGGAATGCATACAGGTTAACCCCTGAATTGATGAAGTCGGGGTAGCGGGCAAAGCGTTTGGACAACTCTGACAGTTGGGCTTCATAGTGTTTCAGGTCGATAGGGGTGCTTTGACTTTCCTCCATAAAGTTCTTGCTGACCACCTCACTCCGGTCTTTCCTATCCAGCTGTTCCTGCGGAATGTTCTGCTGCTGGATGGCGGCCTTCTTGGCTTCCAGTTGCTCGGCTTTGTTCTTGTAGGTGAAGTCGGTGGTTAGCCATAGGTTTTGGCGTATATTGCAGTAGTCGTTGTCGATGGCCATCTGTCCTTTGGCATTCTGTCCCGACTTAATCAGCTGGTTGAGGTCAAAATAATGCTGGTTGTTGAGCTTGTCGCTGCCCACCAGCACATTGACTTCCTTATCACGATAGGGGATTTGGAAGGCATCAACCACTCCACCCAAAGAGGTTAGGATGCTGGTGATTTTGGCATCGGAAATCAGGTAGCTGATGAAGTAGGGAGCTTGCAGTCCGTCGATACGCAAGGCGGTCATATTCTGTTCCAGCTCGTCTTCCATTGCCTCGAAGCAGACCGACTCGAAAGAATTGTCGGGGGCGGTGTTTCGTCCAAGGTCTTTGGGGATGACGGGTGGACGCTGTTGGCTTTTGCTTTTCTTCTGGGTTTCGATTTGCTTGACAAAAAGGGCGGGTGAGCAGCAAGCTACAGGCACATAGCCTGACTCGGCACCGCAACTGCCGGCAAAGTTGCCGGGCTCGTTGCCGGCAGCCTCCACTTTAGAGAACATGGCCAGGGGGGTGCCCACCAAATCCACACCGCGCACCAGTTCGTCAGGTCGGCCGTCCACATAAATTCTGTACACCTCAATAGGGGTGACATTGAAGGCATTGGGCATATAGCGGCCAGTGGTGGTGAAGCCTCCCTGCACACGCTCAAAAAGATAGCCATACTCTTTGCCCTGGGCTTTGGCTTCGGCTATCAGCATGGCGCGAAGTTGCTCATCGGTATAGGGATGGGAGGTCTCCACAATGAGGTTGGACTGTCGGGACACGGGCTGGTAGCCTGCTTCGGCACGGGCGTGGCCATTGGACAGCGGAAAATGGTCGATGGGCGTGCGGGTCATGAGGAAGTTTTTCAGCACTCCGTTCTCCACCACTGGCACGCGGTAGCCGAGGAAGCCTTCGTCGTCGTATTTGTAGTTGCCGTTGAGAGGCAGTCCCTTATAGTATTGCAGCGAAGGGTCGAAGAAGACCGAGATGTCGGGCGACAGCACGGGTTGGTGCAGCATCTGCTTGAAGGTTTGCCCGTCGGTGCTCTGTTTGAGGCGCTGACCCTCCACACGGTGACCGAAAATCTCGTGGAAGAACACTCCCGCCGCCTCTTTCGACAGCAAGGCGGGACCGGTATAAGCTTCTGCCACAGGTGCTTTGACCAGCTGGCTGATTTTATCGTTGAGGACTTGAGCATCGGTCATCAGCTCTTGTTGTGCAGGCATCTGGTCGGGGGTGTGGGTGAAATAGGTTTGGAAAAGAGGCAGAAACATACCGTCCTCGGCCTGGCCTTCCACATTGAGATAGAGGTGGCAGCTGGTATAGTTCTGCACGATATAGGTGCCTTCGCTGTTGACGAAGTATTTCCGTTGGATGGTGTAGTTGATGGAGGCGGTGCCTGTCTGTGCATCCGGGTTTTTGGTAAACACGGAGGACAGCTCCTTGAGTCTTTCAATCCATTCATTTTCCACAAACAGGTTGTCGATGAGAGCTGGCTCGAAATAGGTTTCTTGGGCAGCGTTGGAATAGTCGGGGGCATGGTCGTCGGCATCCACTTTGACAGCTACATTGGCTTTCACCTTCTCATAGCGCTGCTTGGCCTCGCGAAAGGCTTTGTCGGTCTCGCTCCAGATGAGCTGGGCAATGGCTTGCGGCTCGTCGGTAATTGGCAATACCACGGCCGAGTAGCTTGAACCTCTGTCGCTGTAGTCGTCTCGCAGTTCATGGAAATTGTCCAGTTCATGGTCGCCCACTCTTACCTGAACAGTGAGGAGTCGCTGGGTCTGGTGACGGTTTTGCAGCAGACTGCCCATCGAGGTGCTGACATAGTGGTAAGTTGACTCATCCACACGATAGCTCAGAAGATAGACTCCCGACTGCTGCTGGTCGAGAATGGCTTTGTTTTTTTGCAATTCCTCTTGCAGAATCTGCAACAAGGCATCGCTTTGCTGGGCAAAAGTGGTGGAGAAAAATGCCCCTATCAGCAGGGAAAAGAGGAAAATAATGCTTCGTTTTATCATCATAGTTTTTTATTTTTCTATAGGGACGCAAAAACCTCTACAAACGTTACAAATTAAAAATTCTTTTTGCGTTTTCTGTGGTCACTGCCATGACGGTCTCCAAACTTTCGCCAGTGATGTCGGCCACCTTCTGGGCGATAATGGGAATATAGCTGCTCTCGTTGGTCTTGCCTCGGTAGGGCACAGGAGCCAGATAGGGAGCGTCGGTCTCCAGCACAATGTGTTTCAGTCCTACTTCTTTGACAATGTCCTGCAGCTTGTTGTTTTTGAAGGTCACCACTCCGCCTACACCCAGGGCGAAGCCAAAGCGGATGCCCCATTGCGCCTCTTGGATGCCGCCAGAGAAGCAGTGCAACACCCCTTTCAGTCCGCTGTGGTCGTATTTTTTCAGCACAGGAATAGCCTCCTCGTAGGCATTACGGATATGCAGCGACAGCGGCATTTGCCGTTCTTTCGCCCAGCCCAACTGCAAGTCGAAAACTTTGAGTTGCTCTTGTTCGAACTCGCGGCTGAAGTAAAAGTCCAGCCCTATTTCCCCAATGCCGATTACCCGTGGGTCGTCCAGATAAGTGGCAATGGTGTCCAGTTCCTCCTGGTAATGAGCATTGGTGTCTTCGGGATGCAGTCCCACCAAAGGATAGATATGACCCTTGTAGCGGTCGGCAGACTCCAGAAGCTCGGGTATGCCGGCAGCGTTCACACCTGGCAGGATAATGGGGTCAACACGAGCGTCGATGGCCCGCTGCACCACATGGTCGAGGGTGTCGGGATAGTATTCTTTGCACAGATGTGCGTGGGTGTCTATAAAAGTCTTCATCAGATGGAATATTCGTGCCAGTTGTTGTGATTGTAATAAACCAGTTGGTCGATACCGAAACTCTTGAGCTTATCGAGCGCCTCCTGGTAATAGAGGTTGAGTTCCTCTGACTTGTGTGCATCGCTGCTCACCACAAAGGGCAGGTGCATTTTCCGTGCTTGAGACAGAATGTAGTCGGAGGGATAGAAGTTGTCGCAGCGTTTTTTGTACAGTCCGCGGGTGTTGATTTCAATGATGACATTGTGTTTGCGGATGAGGTCGAGCGCATGGTCCACCAATGCTATATACCAGGGTTCCTGCTCGGTGAAGAAGCGGTGCTGGTTGTGCATTTTAATCTTGTCCATGTGGGCGATGATGTCAAAATGCTCTTCCTCCAGCATCTGGAAACTCTGCTCCCAGAAGCGGGTGACCGCCTTCTCCACGTTGTGGTTGAACAGCCTGTCCAGACCGTCGTCATAAATCTCACGTTTCGAGCCATCGATAAACCATAGTTGGTCTTCGTTTTCGGGGCGCACCAGATGAACCCCACCGATGATATAGTCGAGTTTGTAATTATGACGGAAATGGTCGAAGGGTTTGGTCATTCCGGGAATAAAATCGCATTCCAGCGCCACCAGGAGTTTGGTTTTGGACTGCTCTTGAAAAGAATGGACTTCCTGGGTATATTCAGGGATACGCTCTTCCTTGATGGCGAAGTCGTTTTCACCAGGAACGGGCGCATGGGACGAGAAGCCCAAGTGGCTCAATTCTATCTCGTTGGCCCGTTTTACGAAGGCCTCGATGGGCTCCTTCCCATCACAATAAGTACAATGAGTATGGTAGTTGCATTTCATCTTTACAAAATTTCTGCAAAGGTAGTGAAAATAATGCAGAAAAAGACGGGTAAAAAAATTTATCTTCCAAAAGTAGCAACGACTATAATTTATTTGTATTTTTGTCGTTTATTATAAATTTGAGATTAAAACATCAAATTATGAAGTTGGTAAATCATAAAATATTGCTATTCTTTGCATTAGGCTTTTTGTTGTGCGCGTGTCAATCAACCATCACCTCTGACAAAGTGGAGCAAAGAATCATTTTTCCCTCTTATTCCGCTCAATATGATGAGGCGGCTCAAACGCTGACCGCCACCGTTACCTTCCAAACCGACAACGAATCGGGCGAGTATATCAAACTGTCGAGCGACAGCTATGTGTTCTTCAACCAGGATGCGATGGAGCGGAAATCGGACAAGGAACGCCCCTGCTATTATTTCTTTGAAAAGACTGGCGTGACCTCCTGCCCTGAAAGCGTGATGTTTAACTATAACAATGACGAGGGACGTATTTTTGGCAATCAGCTGAGCATAAAGCCTATCCAAATATCAGAAGTCAGCCTGAGCAGAAATCAGGATAATCTGGTGAAGTACAAGGGATCTCCTTTAACTGAGGATGAGACCATCAGCCTGGTGATGTGCAAGGATGAGCATCAATATGAAATTTCTCCCGAAGTGGCGGAGAACAATATGCTGGTGATTAGTGGAAACATGCTGCAAGAGCTGAAGGCTGGCACTTACGACGCCCACCTGCAGCGAACCAGCTACTCGACCTCGGTGAAGGCAATGGACCGTGGAGGAAATGCTGTGACCACTTATCTGTCGAAGATTTATAAAATAACCATTCAATAAAAAAACTATACTCATGTTAAGAACACACACTTGTGGTGAGTTAAACGCTACAAATATCAACCAGACCGTTACTTTGTGCGGTTGGATTCAGAAAGTAAGAAAACTGGGAGGCATGATTTTCATCGACCTGCGCGACCGCTATGGTATTACCCAGTTGGCCTTCAATAACGAAACCGATGCGGCTTTGTGCCAGCAGGTAGAGAAATTCGGACGCGAATGGGTGATTCGTGTAACGGGTACTGTGGCAGAACGCTACAGCAAAAACAAGAACATCCCGACCGGTGACATAGAAATTATTGCAACGGAAGTGGAGGTGCTCAACGAGTCAATTACCCCGCCTTTCACCATTGAGGACGAGTCAGACGGCGGCGATGAACTACGAATGAAATACCGTTACTTGGACTTGCGCCGCACCCCGGTGAAAAACAATATCCTTTTCCGCCACAGACTGGCTATTGAAATCCGCAACTATATGAACAACATCGGTTTTGTGGAAATCGAGACTCCGTTTATGATTAAGTCAACCCCGGAAGGTGCACGCGATTTTGTGGTGCCTTCACGTATGAACCCCGGTGAGTTTTATGCGCTGCCACAGTCCCCGCAGACCTTCAAGCAGCTGCTGATGGTGTCGGGTTTCGACCGTTATTTCCAGATTGTGCGCTGCTTCCGTGATGAGGACCTGCGTGCCGACCGTCAGCCGGAGTTTACCCAGGTGGACTGCGAGATGTCGTTTGTGGAGCAAGAAGACATCCTCAATACGTTTGAAGGACTGATTAAGCATATCTTCAAGAAAATCAAAAATATAGATATCGACCCCATCGAAAGAATCACCTGGGCTGATGCCATGAAGTATTATGGTTCTGACAAACCTGATGCCCGTTTCGACATGCGTTTTGTGGAGCTGAATGATGTGACTCAGCATAAGGAATTCAAGATCTTCAACGAGGCTGAGTTGGTGGTGGGTATTGTGGCCAAGGGTTGTGCCAACTATACCCGCAAGCAGCTGGATGGTTTGGTTGACTTTGTGCGTCGTCCGCAAGTGGGTGCAGGCGGTTTGGTGTATGTGCTCTGCAACCAGGATGGCAGCTTCAAATCGTCGGTGGACAAGTTCTATGATCAAAACGACCTGAAGGCCATCGCTGCCAAATGTAATGCAGAGGCTGGCGACCTAATTCTGATTATGTCAGGTCCGAGAATGAAGACCCAGAAGCAGCTGTGCGAGTTGCGTTTGGAAATGGGCAGCCGCTTGGGTTTGCGCAAGGCAGGCGAGTACAAGCTGTTGTGGGTTATCGACTTCCCCTTGCTGGAGTGGGATGAGGAAACCCAGCGTTTCTATGCTATGCACCATCCGTTCACCGCTCCGAAACCAGAGCATGAGGCTATCCTTGAGAGCAATCCGGGTGCCGTGAATGCCAATGCATACGACTTGGTGATCAACGGTACCGAAGTGGGTGGTGGTTCTATCAGAATCCACGACCGCCAGTTGCAGAACCGCATGTTCAAGGTGTTGGGCTTTACCGACGAGGAGGCTCAAAAGCAGTTTGGCTTCCTGATGAATGCCTTCCAGTATGGAGCACCCCCTCACGGAGGTTTGGCATTCGGCTTCGACAGAATGTGCTCGGTGCTGTCAGACTGCGACTCCATCCGCGATTTCATTGCTTTCCCCAAGAACAACTCGGGTCGCGATGTGATGATTGACGCTCCGTCAACCATCTCGGATGCCCAGCTGCAGGAATTGTTTATCAGTGTAAATACCAAACAAGAATAAAGTATGTCGCAACAAAACAATAAGAATTTCAACTCTTTCAGCTTGGTGCAATTTGTTTGGAAATGGCGCAAAACCATCATTTTGGTTTGCTTGGTTACAGCGGTTTTGTCGCTGATTGTGTCGTTTCTCATCAAGCCCAAGTTCAAGTCAACCGCTGTAGTATATGCTCCCCGCACCAATTCGGTAGCCAAAATCCTGCTGAACGAGGAGAACTACAACGAGCGCTTGGATATGAAGGCATACGCCGAGGAGGAAGGCACTGAACAGATGATGGAGATACTGAATTCGCGAGAAATCAAAGATATCCTGATTCAGAAATATGACCTCTATACGCGTTATGGTATCGAGGAGAAAGAGGCTCACCGTCAGACCAAGATATATAAGTATCTGAAAAACGATATTGATATCAAGAGAACCCAGTATGGAGCTATCTCGGTGACGGTGACCAACAAGGATCCGCAACTGGCTTCGGATATGGCCAATGAGATTATTGCCCAGTTGGATACAGTAAAAAACAAAATAGAACGCGAAAGAACGGAAGCTGCCTATAAGTTGCTGCAGAAACAACTGGAGTTGGTGGATGCGGAAATGGACCGTATCAATGATTCCTTGAAAGTACTGAACGAGGTGGGAATCTATGAGTTTGAATCCCAGTCGGAAAGGGTGATGCAGCAGTATGCCATTGCGCTGGCTCAGGGCAATATGGCAGGCGTGAAGCGTTTGGAAGACGAATTGCATAAGCTGTCAACCTATGGCGCACGCTATCTTACTTGGTATGAAGAGCAGTCGTATTTTAGGGAATACCAGTCTTTATGCCGCTCTAAGATGATGAGCGCTATAGCTGATATGGATACCGAGGTTCCAGTGAAGTTTGTGATTGAAAGTGCTATTCCGGCAGACAAGAAGGCTTATCCTAAAAAGTCGTTGATAGTGATCTTCTCCACGATGGCCAGCTTTATACTTTCAATATTTGTGTTGCTGACCATTGAGAAAATCAATCCGTCGAAGCCTGAAAGAGAAGAGGCATGAAGCCTGAGCTGCGCGATAAATTGATTCTTTGGACCAGCGTCGGGCTATTCCTCCTGGTTAACCTGTTCTGCATGTGGAAGAAGGAGTTTTTCTTCATTCCGGCTGCGGCATTGGTGGTGGGAGTGTTATATTTGCTGGTGTTTCGCGTGGATCTGTTGATGTATGTGATGGCGTTTGTCACCCCCTTGTCGGTGGTGATGAACAATGAGAAATTCCAGATAGGTATCTCGTTGCCTTCAGAGTTTATCATGATTGCGCTTACCCTGTTGTTTTTCTGCAGACTCTTGTATGACTTGAGACTAGACAGGCGCTTGGCGCTCCATCCAATTTCGATTGCCATTTATGTGTATTTGCTGTGGATGCTCATGACGTGTGTCACCAGCGAGCGACCAGTGGTGTCGTTCAAGTTTCTGGCTTCCAAGCTCTGGTTTATCACCTCCTGTTATTTTATGGTCATTCAGTTAATCAAGAACGACTTGAAGAATGCGGTTCGGTTTTTCGATTGCTATACCGTGGGACTGGTGATTGTGGTGATTTATACCACCATTCATCATGCCATCATGGGATTCACAGAACATAGTGGACATTGGGTGATGACGCCGTTTTACAACGATCATACGGCCTACGGGGCGGTGTTGGCCTTCTTCATTCCCATCGTGGTGGGACTATTCTTTCAGACTGAGCAGAAGGGGAAAAGATGGTTCTACCTGGTGTGCGGACTCATCTTATTGACTGGTTTGTACCTGTCGTATTGCCGTGCCGCATGGCTTAGTGTGGTGGCTATACTGGCAGTTTGGCTGGTGATGAAGTTGAGAATCAAGTTCTCTTGGTTGGTGATGGCGGGTGTTGTTTTGGGTGTGCTGTTTTATTTCTCAGCCGACGATATCTTATACAAAATGGGACGTAATAGTCAGGATACCTCAGGCAATTTGGTAGAGCATATTCAGTCTATGTCCAATATCAGTACAGATGCCTCCAATGTGGAGCGTCTGAACCGCTGGACGGCAGCCTTTGGCATGATTAAGGAACGACCTGTCATGGGGTGGGGACCAGGGACTTACCAGTTTGAGTATGCCCCTTATCAGAAGTCTGAATACCAAACTATCATCTCCACTGATTTCGGTGACGGAGGCAATGCCCATAGCGAGTACTTGGGTCCGTGTGCAGAGACTGGTATTGTGGGGTTGCTGACGGTATTGGCTTTGCTGGTTACCAGTCTATATTCGGGTATTCGGGCATATAGCCGTGCTAACGACAGCCTAAGTCGTATGCTGGCATTGGTGATGACCTTGGCCTTGGTGGGCTATTTCGTCCATGGTTTTCTCAATAACTTTTTGGATACTGACAAACTCTCTCTGCCCTTCTGGGCTGCTTTTGCGGTCATTACAGTGGTGTCGGTGGGGACGCAAGAATCAGCGCCTCTACAAATCGTTGATGACCACAGCGGCAGCATGACAGCCGAAGATGGCGGGCATGTAAGAGACGGTGCCGACTGTTGACAATTTGTTGATGTCGGGGTTGGCATCAATCATAATCGCTTCTTCAATAACAGGTTCAGGCGAAAAGACGGCCTTAAAACCGGTAGTGATGCCCATGCGGTGTAGCCTTTTGCGAATGGCGTGAGCCAATTTGCACTGGTGCGTTTTTTTGATGTCGGCCACTTTCACTAGTTCGGGATTAATCTTGCCTCCAGCACCCATCACAGACACCAGTCTCAGCTGGCGCTGCAGGGCAAAGTAAATGAGATACACTTTGGGTGACAGCGAGTCGATAGCATCCACCACATAATCATAGCGGGCACTGTCCAGCAGTTCGGGAGTACGCTCGTCGCGAATAAACTCGTGAACGGGGTGTAATATTATTGCTGGGTTGATGTCCTTCAGACGTTGGCAGATAACCTCTACCTTGGGTTTCCCGAGGGTGGAATGTAAGGCAGGTAACTGGCGGTTGAGGTTGGTCAGCTCCACCGTGTCGGCATCCACTAAGGTCATTTCCCCTATGCCGGCACGACAAAGTTGCTCGGCAGCGTAAGCTCCCACACCACCTAGTCCCACCACCAGCACGTGGGCATTTTGTAGTCGCTCTATTTTCTCTTTACCATACAGCAGTTCGGTTCTGCTTAGCCAATAGGTATCCATGTCTTCAGTGGGATTATAGGTTGATTTCTTTACGCAGGCGGGCAACGGGTAGTCCCAGTTGTTCGCGGTATTTGGCCACGGTGCGTCGAGCAATATCGTAGCCTTTGTCTTTCAAAATGGCGCATAATTGCTCATCGGGAAGAGGGTTGCTCTTGTCTTCCTGTTCAATCACCTCCGACAGGATTTTCTTGATGGCTTTAGAAGAAATGTCGTCATCGCCAACAGCCTCTGAAAACAGGTTTTTAATCAGCATCACACCGAAAGGAGTCTGCACATATTTGCTGCTGGTGACCCTAGAAACCGTTGAAATATCCAAGTTGACTTTTTCGGCAATGTCTTTGAGCACCATAGGCTTGAGGTCCATTTCGTTGCCACTCAGGAAATACTCTTTCTGCATCATCATGATGGCATACATCGTATTATATAATATCATCTCGCGCAGCGACAGCAGATTGATGAAATTGTTGGCGTTGTCCAAATTTTCTTTGAGAAAGTTCTCCGCATCAGAGCGTAGCTTGTCGTTTTTCTCCTGGCTCAGGAAGCGGTACTCCTTTTTGAAATCCTGGTTTACTTTGACTTTGGGAACATAGCTATTGTTGAGCGACAACTCCAGTTGCCCATCATGGTTGGTAATGATGAAGTCGGGCACAATGATGGAACTGACGCTTTCTATCAGCGAGTCGTTGGAAGCAGGGTGGGGGTCTAGTTTCCTGATTTCATCCAGCGCTTCTTTCAAAGCTGTTTCATCAATGTCAAGTTGCCGTAAGAGTTTGTCGTAGTGCTTCCCTGTGAAAGCATCGAAATGGTCTTTGATGATTTTACGGGCATTTTCCACTGAAGCGGTGTCGTCTTTGTGCTCCAACTGTATGAGCAGGCATTCCTGCAAATGGCGGGCACCAATGCCGTAAGGCTCCAATTCGTGGATGTAATGCACAATGATATGCTCAATCTCTGCCGCTGTGGTAGTGAGGTTGTAGTTGAACAACAGTTCATTGGCCATGAGTTGGTTGTCGCGCAAAAGATAGCCGTTATCGTCCAAGTTGCCAATGATATATTCGCTAATCTCATATTCCCGTTCGCTCATGTTCATTTCACTTAACTGGCGGAGCAGTTGCTCTTGCAGCGAATGGTCGAAGACAATCACCCTCTCGCGGTTCTCGTCGTCGGCAGAGCGGTTGTTGGCATACAAGCGGTAATCGGGGATGTCGTTTTCCTCCTTTTCCTCTTCAGAGAAGAAGTCGCTGTCGAAGGGATCCTCATCGTGGGTGCGGTCTATCTCACGGGCAATGTCGTCTTGCTCGGGGTTGTCTTCACGAGAGGCGTTGCTATAGAAATCCTCTTCATGGTCGTCATGGTCAATCTCCAGGGCAGGATTGTCGTCCACAGCTTTCCGGATTTCTTCTTCCAAACCCATATTCGACAGCTCTATCATCTTCATCAGCTGTACGGTTTGCTGCGAGGCTATCTGTTTCTGTGTCAGTTGTTGTTCTTGTCCCAAGTTATGTTTTGACATATATACGATGCTCTTTAGTTATTTGTATTGCAAAAGTAATACAAATTTCCGATATATTTTTTACGTATATGCGCTGATATGATGAAAATTTTCCGTACTTTTGTATTTTTTATTGGAATAAAAAACTACCATTATGGAATCACAGATATTTACCCCTTGTCAGATTGGTCCTATGACCTTGAGAAACAGATCTATCCGTTCGGCTGCATTCGAAAATATGTGCTACGGAAACAAACCCTCACAAGACTTGTTCGACTATCATACCGCAGTAGCCAAAGGCGGTATTGGTATGACCACCATAGCCTACGCTGCAGTTAATCGCAGTGGCGTTTCTTTCGATGGTCAGCTCTACATGCGTGAGGAGATTATTCCCGACCTGAAAAAACTGACGGATGCCATCCATGCGGAAGGTGCCAAAGCTTCCATTCAGATAGGTCATTGCGGCAATATGACACACTTCTATACCTGCAAGTGTATGCCGGTGGGCGCCTCTACAGGCTTTAACTTATATTCTCCCACTATTGTGCGCAAGCTGAAAGAGCAGGAAATTTACGACCTGGTCAAGGATTTCGGAAAGGCTGTAAATTTGGCTCGTGAGGCGGGTTTCGATTGTGTGGAGGTACATGCCGGCCACGGTTATCTTATCAGCCAGTTCCTCTCTCCTTACACCAATCATCGTCGCGACAAGTTTGGCGGTTCGCTGGAAAACCGTATGCGTTTTATGCAATTGGTGATGAAAGAGGTGATGAAGGAAGCTAAGGACGATATGGCGGTAGTGGTGAAGGTGAACATGTATGATGGTTTCAAGTCAGGTATGCAGGAAGAAGAGTGCATCAAGGTGGTGCAGGAGCTGGAACGTTTGGGTGTTCATGCCCTGGTGCTTACCGCTGGCTTTGTAAGCAAGGCTCCCATGGTGGTGATGGCTGGCGCTATGCCGTTGAAAACCATGGCCTACTATATGAATCCTTGGCGTTACTGGTGGCTGAAGATCGGTCTTAAGTTCGTGGGACGACTGATGGTGCCGACAGTTCCTTATAAGGATTTGTATTTCTTGGAAAGAGCCAAACGGTTCAGAAAAGCCGTGAAGATGCCGTTGATTTATGTAGGTGGTGTATGTTCCAAGGAAAATATGGACGAGGTGCTGAACGAGGGTTTCATCGCTTTCCAGATGGCCCGTACACTGGTGAACGATACCGATTTTATGAATAAGATAAAAGAGGGTACTATCACCAAGAGCGAATGCAAACACTCCAATTACTGCATTGGACGTATGTACACTTTGGAGATGAAGTGCCATCATTGTGTGGAAAACCTGCCCTGCAGGCTGCAGAAAGAAATTGACGAAGCCGAAGCCGAAACGGCCAAGACAAATCGTTAATTGGCTTTCACTACTGTTTCCGGAAGTACTTTCTTGGTAACGTTGTATTCTTCATTCAGTAACATAAAGCATGATTTTTCCAAGTCTATGCTTTTGTCTTTCTTACTGCTTTTATTCCGATAGGTAAAAGTCCATGCCACCATTTCGTTGGGAGCCAGGTTGGCCGTAATGACTTTGATATTGGGCATTTGTGTCGTGTCTCCGCCATCGGTCTCCATCCATTGTAGCTGACTTCTGAAAACCTCTTGACGATAAGACACCCCTAACTGCTTGTATCCGTTAACCACCGTTATCGTTACCTTACACTGGCCTGGTCCAATCCAGGTAGCAGAGCGGTTGTATTGATATACCAGATTGCCGGTACTGTCCACCAAACGGTCGCCTTGTTGCGAACAGGCTATCGTCGTAAAGGTAATACATATAAATAGTAAGACGAGTTTCTTCATGTTAAAATTGGTTAATCCACTCGGCCACCTCAACAGCAGATATCTTGTTCATGCAGCGGAAGTGTCTGCGGGGACATTTTTTGAATCCGGTTTTAGCGCAAGGACGGCATTTGAGACTGCAAATCTCAAACATCCTGAACATGGAGCGTTCACCGGGGAAGTAGGGATATTTTCCGAGTTCGGGTACGGTGCTGCCCCATAAAGAGCAGACGGGTTTGTGCAGGGCCACCGCCAGATGCATCAGGTCGGTGTCGCCAGTGAGCACACAGTTGCTTTGGCTGAGCAGGGAAGCTGCTTGGCTGAAGGATAGTTTGCCGCAGGCGTTAAAAGCCCGGTCGCCCAGCAGGGAAACTATTTCCTGGCCAATTCCTTCAACATTTTTTCCTCCAACAAGCACAACGGGCTTATGCAATATGGTGGCAATCTCCACAATCTTGTTGGTGGGAATACGCTGAGTGGCATGGGCGGCATCGATGATGATAGCCACATAGCCGTCTTCGAAGAAAATAGGCAAGGTGTCGGTATTGTAGTCCCCTTCAGCAGGAATATGATATTCCAGCCCTTGTCCGTCATTATGAACCCCAAGTATCTCCACCGCGTCAAAATAGCGGTCCACAATATGTTGGTGGGGTAGGGTGTTGAGCTTCAAACGGAAGAAAACCCATTTTCTGAACGGATGTTGCTTGACAAATGAGCAGGGAACCCCCAACTGGCTGCAAATCTTTTTGCTGCGCCTGTTGTGTTGCAGGTCCAGAATAAAGTCGAAATGCTCGGCTTTCAACTCCTCTATAAGGGAGGAAGTGTCGCCGTTGAAAATGTGAATTTTATGGAGGTAGGGATTACCCTTCAGTGCCTCTTGGTATTTGGAGTGAACCAGGTAATGAATCTCTGCTCCTTCAATTTGCTGTTTGATGGCACGAATAACAGGGGTGGTCAGCAGGATGTCGCCTGTTGTACTGAAGCGGATGATTAATATCCGCATCCGCGCCGGAGGTTGGTTTGCATCCATTTTTTCTCTATTCTTTATATTTGATATTCAAACTTGTCGTAACTGGGTTGGCATATATGCGCAGCAGATAATGTTTCATTTTGTCTTTCGGCACACCGTCAACCACGGACTGCTTGTCGATATAGGCGATGAATTTTTCCTTTTCCTCAGTGCTGTATTTTTCTGCAAATTTGTTGTTTTGGTCGATGAGGTCAAAGGCGATGAAATTGTTGGGAAACAGTTTGTAGTTCTGGTAAATCTGCTGATCCACCATTTTGCAAACTTCATAAATCTTATCGTTCTGGTTCAGCTCATCCGATATGGTGTCCAACTCTGCCAGAATCGGTTTTCCTATTGTCAGCTGTGCCTTTCCCTTGAAGCCCATAATGCCTTGAATGATACTTTCAAAATCCTCCCCGGGTTGTTTATGGTAGGGACCTGCTTCCGAAAGGGCCAGCTCTCTGGCTTTCAGCTTGTCGCAGGGCTCAAATTCGTAGGATATCGTCACTGGCGTAAGGTTGATTTTCTTTAGCATGTCCATCGGTGGCTGCTGCTCGTCCATGGCCAACATCTTCACCAGTCCCTGTTTGGTGACATCCAAGCCGTCTTTGGTGCGGCCATCGCGTTGGGCAATCCATACGGACTCATGCTCGTTGAAAAGCACATGGTGTATGTAGGCTGCAAGATGTTGGTAGTTGGTAATCTTTTCCCGTATGGACACAGAGCGTTTCACGATGAACATCTTGTTCAGCATGCCCACTTCTGCCAATAGTCGGCTGGATACCAGATTGTCGCCAATAGCTATTTTGGGAGTATTATACTGATTCAAAAAGAAATATTCGGCTAAAAGAGCGGCATCGAAGGTGATATCCCTATGATTACCGATGAAGACATAGTTTTTGTCAGGAGAAATGTTTTCCAGGCCCTTGAAGGTGACTCCCGAAGTGGACAATTGGATGAATTTCTCAATAAAACGCCGTGAAGTGGCATATTGAAAATCATAAATTGTGTTAAAATGACGGGCGTCCTCCAGAAGCTGCTCGGGAGAGTAATCCGAAATGTAATCCCGCAGTGTGTTGATAAATGTTTCATTACCAATAATCTGTGCAATCTTATCGGGAGCTTCTTCTTCAGTATAGGGTCTTATATCATCAAAAATATCGGTCATAAATTTCTTTAAATTCCAATCTGCAAAAGTACAAATTTTTCCCATTATAACGTAATAAATGTTTTTGATGGGAAATTTTGCCTTTTAATAGATGGTGGTGTACACTTTGCCGGGCTTGCATTCAATGGCTCCTTTCAGTTCCATGTTGAGCAGCAGTGAGGCAATTTGGGAGGAGTTGAACCCGGGCAGCTTCTCGGCAATTTTGTCGACGGTGGCTCCTTGTTCCTCTCTGAGGATGTCTATGATAGCCTCTTCGTCCACACTTAAGTTGGGAAAGAGCGTTGTTTGTTGGCTTTTTGATTCGGCCTGGTCCCAGTTCATCATCTCAATGATGTCCTTGCCCGAGCTGACTAGGGCTGCGCTGTTGTTTCTGATGAGTTCGTGGCAGCCGCTTTGTGATTTCTGGAAGATGGAACCCGGCACGGCGAAAACGTCACGGTTGTACGAGTGGGCAATTTCCGCGGTGATGATGCTGCCTCCTTTTTCCTGTGATTCGGCCACCACTACGGCATCGGCTAGTCCTGCAATCACGCGGTTTCGTTTGGGGAAGTTCATCCGGTCGGGCATTGTGTCGTAGGGATATTCAGAAACAAGGGCTCCTCCCTGCTCCAATATCTGTTGCGCCAGCTTGATGTTTTCGTTGGGATAGATCATGCTTAGTCCGCAACCCAACACTGCAACGGTAGTCAGGTTTCGCTGCAAAGCCGCTTCATGTGCACAGGTGTCAATGCCCCGTGCAAGTCCGCTGATGATGCTGACATCGTGGGGCGCAAGGTCTTCCACCAGTTTTTTCACCACATCTTTGCCATAGTTGGAGGCATTGCGGGTGCCCACAATGGCAATACTTTTGCGTTTGTTAAAACAGCTTTCTCCTTTATAGTAGAAATAGTAGGGCGAATCGCTGCAATTTTTTAGCCGTTCAGGATAATCTTCTCCATCGAAAAAACAGATTTTGATACCGTGATGATAGGCCTGTTGCAGCTCGTTGTTTACAAATTGATGAATGGATTTGTCTATCTTAGGTAGCTGTATATTGGCTCTGTAATAGCTTAATTTACTTGCCACTACCTTTGTTTCTTCGAACATGGCGGTGGCGCTTCCGCAAATTTTTATCAGCTTCTTGATGTTGGCATTTCCATAATTCGGAAAGTGAATTAAGGCTAATCGGTAATAAGTCTCTTTGTCCATTGCTGTGCACTTTTCTATGAAAATTGAGAACTGCAAAGATATAAAATATATTTCACATTTTATTATTTTAAATTTGGAAAGTTATCAACATTGTGTTAACATAATCCTTTCGCTTTTTCACTGAGTTTGGAAGGTGAAGTGAAAGCTTGTCCAACATTTTTACCACAAAATTTTCGTATAGTGGTGTGTAATTCAATAATTTTGCGTAACTTTGCTTCACTTTTCGCACGTTCAAATTGATTTAATAAACAATAAATTAGATATATAGATGATGAAAAAAACTCCTATCCCAGCAGAAATCGTTGACAAGATCGTTGCCCAGAGTGGCATTAAAGAAGTCGGAAAAGCCTCTATCCGTGAGGTGAAACGTTTGATTAATGACATTGAAAACGCCAGTGGCGAGAAGTTTGTGAGAATGGAAATGGGTATTCCCGGACTGCCGGCATGCAAAATCGGTGTGGACGCCCAAATCAAGGCTTTGCAAGATGGCGTGGCTGCCATTTATCCTGATATTGACGGTACTCCCGAATTGAAGGCCGAAGCTGCACGCTTTGTGAAGAACTTCATCGACCTCGATGTGGATCCGGCAGGTTGTATTCCTACTGTGGGCTCCATGATGGGCGGCATGGCCGGTTTCATGACTTTCGTGCGTGCCCGCAAGGAACGCGACACCACGCTGTTCATCGACCCGGGTTTCCCCGTTCAGAAGCAACAGCACAGGGTGATGGGCCTGAAATATGAGACTTTTGACGTGTACAACTACCGTGGTGCCAAGCTGAGAGATAAACTTGAAAGCTATCTGTCAAAGGGCCATGTACACACCATCATGTATTCCAACCCCAACAATCCCTCTTGGATTTGCTTTACCGAAGAGGAGTTGCAGATTATTGGCGACCTGGCCAACAAGTACGATGTGTTTGTGTTCGAAGATCTGGCCTATTTCGGCATGGATTTCCGTCGCGACATCTCCAAACCGGGCGTATTCCAGCCTTCTGTGGGTAAATACACCGAGAACTATGCTCTCCTGATTTCAGGTTCCAAGGCATTTAGCTATGCTGGCGAGCGTATCGGTTTGATGGTGCTGTCAAAGAAACTGTACAACAGCGAGTTTGCCGACCTCGTGCCTTATTTCGGCACTCCCAAGCTGGGCAGAGCCATCATCTATGGTACCGTATATGCTATCAGCTCGGGTACTGCCCACTCGGCTCAGTATGCACTGGCTGCTATCCTCAAGGCTTGCAACGACGGCACTTACAACTACCTGGACGATGTGAAGGAGTATGCCGAGAAAGCCGCTATCATGAAGAAAATGTTCACCGACAATGGTTTTGTGATTGTCTATGACAAAGACGGTGACAAACTGCTGGCCGATGGTTTCTATTTCACTTTGGCTTATCCGGGTATGAGTGGCGAAGAGTTGCTGAAGGAATTCTTGTATTACGGTGTCAGCGCCATCTCTTTGGCCATCACCGGTAGCGAAAGAACCGAAGGCTTGCGTGCCTGCGTTTCTTTGGTGAACAGAAACCAGTTCCCTGCCCTTGAGGAGCGTTTGAAAGCATTCAAAGCCAACCATTAATCAATGACCTCCATCAAATTTGCAGGAAAGCTGCTGCTCATGCTTTCTTTCCTGCTGCTGGCAGCCTGCCAGGCCAATACTGAAAAAACAGAACCAACGCCACATTGGTTCGATAAATATTCTTCATTCGAGATGAAGAATTATCAAGAATATTTCAATCGGGAGATAAACGCCATGTCTCCCGATTTTGTGCCATACGCCAACTGGGTGAAGGACTTTTATGCGCAAAGGGATTATGCTCCTTTGTGGACTATGAACGGCCTGCAAGAACATAAAGTGGATACCTTGGCTGCCTATATATCCGACTCTTATACCCACGGCCTGCCTTCGTCAATATTCCGTTTTGCTGAGGTGGACTCCTGTATCAAGATGTTAAAGGATAATACGATAGCCAACGAAGAGGGTGTGCTTTACGAGGCGCTCTTCAACCTGGAGATGAACCTTACCGAGTCGTATCTCCGCTATGCTACCGCTTTGCATTTCGGGGCTACCAATCCCAGAAAGGTCAATGGGGAGAAGTGGCTGAACAAGACTCAGCCCGTTGACTCGGCATTCATTGTGGGCGCACTTCAGCAGTGCGAGCGGCTGACGGCTGCCTTGAATTCTTTTGCCCCTCAGGATTCCTCCTACCTGCGCCTCCAGCAGGAGCTGATGCGCCTGTACCCCCTGAAGGATACGGTGCTGGAAAAGATTCCGGAGAAGGAACTAGAGGTGGGACAGCGTCATGCTGCCGTGCGTCTGCTGTGCCAGCGTTTGCAGCTGACAGGCGAACTGCCTTCCGAGGTTAGGATAACAGATACGCTGACCGAGGAAATCATGAAGGCGGTCAATCTTTTCAGGGTGAACAATGCGATTCCGGAGAGCAACAAGACCGATGTGGAGACCATGGAGAAACTGAACCGCCCCATCAGCTATTATGTCAACCGGCTGACGGCCAACCTGGAGCGTCTGCGCTGGAAGGTGGTGCCCCAGAAAGGGGAAAACTTTGTGGCGGTCAATCTGCCCGACTTCACCTTGGTAGCTTATGCTCAGGGAGAAAGGGTGTATAAGACCAATATCTGCTGCGGGCGTACCCAGAATCCGGCTAACGCTAAGGACCGCTATCGCGACAGCCTGGTGGTGCCGTTCAAAGCGGAAAGTCCTTTGCTGTATAGTGAAATCAACACCATTGTGCTCAATCCTGAGTGGAATATCCCTTATACCATCACCAAAGACGAGTATTATCCCAAACTGGTGAAGAACAATACCGCTGTCATCAAAAAGGAGGACCTCTATATCGTCAACCGCAAAAACGGCAAGTATGTGATGGCCGACACGGTGAATTGGAGCAAACTGCGCCGCAATAATCTGCCCTACCGCCTGTTTCAGTCCTCGGGGCGGCATAATGCCTTGGGTCTGATTAAGTTCGACTTTCCGAACCCCGAGTCGGTATATCTGCACGATACCAACAACAAGGGTGCTTTCAAGCGCAGGGTGAGGGCTTTAAGCCACGGCTGTGTGCGGGTGCAGAATCCCTTCGACCTGGCTAAGGTCATCTACGACCTGAACGGCTTTGACGAGCAGCAACAGGAGGAATTCAGCATTATTGTGGGCAACGAACCCACCACGGAAGAGGGCCAGGAATTTTTGGAGAAGAGGGAGGAAAAGGAAGAGGAATACTACGAGAAACTCTCTGACGAGCTGAAGAAGTTCTACCGGAAGACCCGCCCCACACGTATCAAACTGGAGAAGACCATGCCGGTTTATTTCGAGTACTACACCTGCTTCGTGGGCGACAACGGTTACATCCACTACCGTAACGATTTGTATTACAAAGATGGAAATATCCTTTATTTAATTCAGAAATAATATGCGTAAGTATTTGTTTTTAGTGATGCTGGTGAGTGCAGTG
>Ga0265298_10001744_pt1 | contig 31870 bp, 18 predicted proteins | sample AusTroGonzalo_MG_3_FD_193486 | JGI IMG/M metagenome (GOLD analysis project Ga0265298, IMG submission 193486) | Bovine rumen microbial communities from tropical cattle in Woodstock, Queensland, Australia - Gonzalo_01 | ecosystem: Host-associated > Mammals > Digestive system > Stomach > Rumen ... | reverse complement strand
TATTTTTAGTTAAAATTTATGAAAATATCGATGCAAAGGTAGTGATTATTTTCATTCTAACAAAGAAATGGGTAACAATTTTGTAACTTTGCACCAACAAAACTAATCAAATCTATCAAAATGAAACGCATTTTACTACTTTTAGTTACTTTTTGCGCACTTTCGGCCTTGATGCCTGTGAATGCGAAAAAGAAAACCACCAAACAGCTGTCAGACCGCGAATACTGGTGCCAGGAGGCGTGGAAGATGGCTCAGCCCGTATTGGAGAACATGGCCAAGGGCGAGTTGCAGAAGAACATGAAGACGGAGTTCTCGCCCTCGTTCGACAGTCGCAACCGCAAGGTGGTGTATATGGAGACCTTCGGCCGACTGATGGCTGGCATCGCGCCCTGGCTGGCACTGCCTGAGGACAACACTGCTGAGGGACAGCAGCGTCGCCAACTGAAGGAATGGGCCCTGGCATCGTATAAGAACAGTGTGGACCCTGAGAGTGCCGACTACCTGTGTTGGGGTGCCGCTGGTCAGAACCTGGTGGATGCCGCCTATATCGCTGAGTCGTTTATCCGTGGCTACGACGCCCTGTGGGTGCCCCTGGACCAGGTGACCAAGGACCGCTATATCAACGAGTTCAAGAAGTTGCGCAGCATTGAGCCGCCCTACACCAACTGGCTCCTGTTCTCGAGTGTCATCGAGAGTTTCATTGCCAAGGCCGCTGGTCTGAAGGAGTACGACGACTTCCGTGTGATGATGACCATCCGCAAGATGGAGGAATGGTATGTGGGCGACGGCTGGTATGCCGATGGTCCTCACTTCGCCTTCGACTACTATTCGAGCTATGTGTTCCACTCGATGTACCTGGAGACTCTTCAAAACATGATTGACGCCAAGGCCAACACACGACTGGAATACAAGAAATACTACGAGCGCGCCCTGAAGCGTGCCCAGAAACTCAGCATCGTGCTCGAGCGCTTCATCTCGCCTGAGGGCACTTTCCCTGTGTTCGGCCGCTCTATCCCCTATCGCATGGCAGCCCTGCAGCCTCTGGCACTGACGGCATGGTATCAGAAACTGCCCAAGGAACTGAGCAACGGACAGGTGCGCGCTGCCCTGACACAGACGATGCATCGCATGTACGACCAGCAGAAGAACTACAACGACGCTGGCTTCCTCACCATCGGCTTCTGCGGCCATCAGCCTGAGGTGGCCGACTGGTATACGAACAATGGCTCGCTGTATCTCACCTCGCTGTCGCTGATGCCCCTGGGACTGCCTGCCGACCACGACTTCTGGACCTGCAAGGCTGAGCCCTGGACACAGGTGAAGGCCTGGAACGGTCAGCCCTTCCCCAAGGACCATCGCTGGGCCGACGACATCCAGACCAAGGACCGCTGGTAAGAAAGAAAAGACCATAAAAAAAGATGGAGAGCAAACGGTTTGCTCTCCATCATTTTTTTTGTTATGTTAATACGATAGCTTAGCGCATAGCGTAGCAGTTCTCGTTGTAAACAGCCTCGCGAACCTGCATCACACCAGCCTCGTCGTTGCTCACGTTGAGCTTCTCGCCGTTCTGCAGAGTGGCCTGGATGGTGCCGTCGGCATTGAAACGGATGATCTCCTTGGTCACACCATTCTGGGTCATTGACCAAGAGTCGTTCTTATCGTTATGGATGAAGAGGGTCTTCTCGCCAGTGGGCGACTTCACCTCGTAACCGTTCTTCAGGGTCTTGATGGCATAGTAGCGGCCGTCCTGTCCCATCACGGTCTTCACCTGGTTAGCAGCCAGAGGATTGCTGCCAGTCCAGAACTCGATGGTGTTCAGAACTAGGGCGTCAACAGTAAGGCAGATACCACCTACGATAGGCTGAAGAATCAGACCTACAATACCATTGACATACTTGTTACTGGTCATGTTGCACTGCCACTTCTCGTAACCGTTGAAGAGACTGAATGAACCAATACACGAACTGCACAGGAAACTACCTGCCAGCAGCACACATGCTGCCTTCAAACTCATTTTTTTCATACTCTTTTAGTTATTAAAAGGTTTAATTCGCGGACAAATTTACGCATTTTCCAGGAAAACGCCTACACTTTTGTCGAAAAATTGTTGATTAGCTGACGTAATAGGGGGTTGTGGGACAATATCTGTGCGTTGCCCACCATTAGCATCTGCCTGCGGGCACGCGTCAGTGCCACGTTGAGCTTACGGTCTACCACCTGCCCCTGGTCGTCAGTGAAGGTGCTGGCAGTGAGGAAGTCGAGCTGGTAAAGTCGACTGACGCCAAAGTCGTAGATGATGACATCGCGCTGCGAACCCTGATAGCGCTCCACCGTGTCGATGCTGACACCAGGCACGGCATCGCGGATGGCTGCAATCTGCTTGCGATAGGTGACGATGATGCCCAGGGTCTTGTCAGGATTGAAACGGTCGCCATAGAAACGACGGATGCGCTGTGCCAGCGTGATGACCATCGAGGTGTCGCCCTCGAAGAAGGCCACGCGACGACTCTTCAGCATCTCATCGATAACATCCTGGGCAGGCAGTGTGTAGTTGAGTGTGGTCTCCTGCTGATGGGGCAGAGGCACTGGCGTGAGCCATGAGCCATAGAAGTGCTGACCAGCAAACTGGGCCACCTCTGGGTGCATGCGTCCCTGGTGGGTGAGGGTGCCAATGAACTGACTGCGCCCTTGCGCACACTCCCAGTTGTAGAGGCGCTGAAAGAGTGACTGACGGCAGTCGGAAAGGCCTATGGCCTGCAGGAGGGGCTCTTCAACGCGTGTCTCCTCAGGGTTCTGCTGCACCACGGCAGGCAGTTGCTTGTGGTCGCCAATGAGTACGAAACGGTCTATCTGCTCGTTACTCAGCAGACCGATGAATCCTGGCTCCAGCACCTGCGAGGCCTCATCGACAATGGCCAGCGAGAAATGGCGGCCTGAGAGCAGGAAGGGGCGTGCCTGCATCATCGAGGTGGTGCCCACAAGGATGCGCTCATCGTTGGCCAGTCCTGCCTCCTCGAGCATCGAGCGTATCTCTTCGACGGCCCTATTGGTGTAGGCCATCAGGAGGATGGAGGGGTGAGGAGTGAGGGATGAGGAGCTAGAGGATAGTTCTTCCTCGACAATAAAGCGGAGGGCCATGGAGGTTTTGCCTGTACCTGGAGGACCCACCAAGAGGAAGTAGTCGCGTGCCTGCTTCACCTTGAGTACGATATCGTCGTAATGGGGGTTATAGGGTCGTGAAAGGGTGAGCGAGGTGTCGGCCTCTGGCGCACGCTGACCTAAGAGCAGGTCTTTCTGGCGCTGCTTGGCCAGGATGAACTGGTGCAGACTGCGGATATGACTGTTCGTACCCACATCGCTGCCACCATGCTCAACAGCCCACAGACGGTCGGAAGCGCAGAAGATGTCTGGGTTCTGCTGTCCGTCGTTCAGCAGGATGATGACCTCACCATCCTGGAAATCGTCAATAGAGCCTTTATAGAGAATGCTCTTCCTGACATCGGGGGTGTCCGTATACTGATAGAGGTAGACCATATCGCCAGGACGGAAGTTCAGGGGTGAGGGGCTAGAGGTGAGGGATGAGTGGACAGACAGGGTGATGCGGTCGAAGCCACCATCAGGGTCGGTCTTCTCTTGCTTTACAATGGTGAGGGGCATGATGATGTTGCCCTGTTCCTGCTTCTCGCTGAGCGGCTGCAGCCACAGGTCGCTGCCACAGCCACCAGCATGATGCAGGGTCTGCTCGCTGCTGCCCAACTTCTGGGCGCGCTGCTCGCGATAGACGAAGGTCATCATACGCTCGTAGTAAGCACGCTCAAGGGGAGTGAGCGACGTGAGCTGGGCGTTGAGGGTGTCTATATCGGGCTGGATATATTGATGGAAATAGCCATCGCGAGGCACACCACGATAGATGACATCGGCCGTGAGCAATGGCAGGATGCGACCAAAGCCATCGCGAGCGATGAGGAGTTCTGTGGCTACAATCTGATTTCTGAGTTTGATGGCTTCGCGAAACAGGGTGCGATAGTAGTTGACGGCCACCAAACCCTTACCTGGGGCATAGCGCGAATAGAGCAGACGGGTGTCCACCTGACTGTCGCTCTTGTCGAAGTTATAGCGCAGAATGCCGTAGTAGAGCAGCAGCTGCACGTAGTGGTTCTCCAACTGCAGGCCGTGGGCGTCGTGACTCAGGTATTCTATCTTCTGGTTCTTGCCCGACTTCTGTTCTACCAGCAGTCCCATGTCGGCTGTCATCAGGTCGACACGTCCCTGCAGACCCAGTTTCTCGCAAACGAAAGAGGGCTCGAGGAGATAGGAACGATAGGCTGGCGACAGCAACTTGATGGCCTGACGGATGTTTTCCATCTGCTCGGCTGCCATCTGCTCGAAGCGTTCCTGATTGAAGTCATCACAGGCGGCAAAGCGGTCGGCTTGCTCGCGATAAGAGCGCTGAAGCGACTGCTGGAGGGTGGCCTCAGGATGGTGGATGATATCGTCGAGGGCCGTGCCTGCGAAGTTTCCTAACAGCACAGCCTGCGTGTTGGGCTTGGGCTTCAGACGGTTTACGGTATAGAACAACGGATGATGACCGTAGGCCGTGAAGCAGGCAGCCAGCGACGAGATGTCGAGCATGAAGTCGGGCTCGACAACGATGACGCCAGGGATGATAGAGGGGTGAGAGGTGAGGGCTGAGGGGTGAGAGGACTGATGGCAGTCCAGGAGGTTGAGTTGCATGCCCTCGCGCAGTACTTTCTGCAGATAGGCGAAGTCGCGCCCTCCCTCAGCATTACTGTAGTCAACAAGGATCTCACCATCCTCCGTGTCGGCTGTTATCGTGGTGGCATCGAACGAACGAACGATACAACGGACATAGCGCCTGTTGATGCTGAGCTGTGAGGACTGCGGCTGCAGGTTGTCAGGCAGTAACTGCAGCAGACTGCCAGGCACATCCTCGTGGAAGACAGCCGAGATGAGCAGGGTGACGGCTCGCAGGTCGTAGTACCACGCCTCGCGAGACAATGTTTCTCTGCCATTGGTATGACGGCGAGCCTGTTGGATAGCCCATTTCTGGTGTGACTTCAGTCCATAGTGCTTGCACACGAAGTCGACCTGCGAAAAGAGGTTGCCAAAGGTGCCACCCTGTGAGCGACAGCCCTCGGCAGCCGTCAGCGAGAGGACCTCGTGCAACTGTCGGAGGTTGGGCACAGAAGGTTCGCCTGCGGCCAGTTCCTGAATGATATCGTATAGTTCTTTTGCCGTCATGTGGTTTGTTTCAGTGATTCAACATAGTCCCAGAGTTTGCGATAGAACGGATGACGGGTCAACGTCTGACGGTCGCCCAGGATGATGAGTTTCATGCGGGCACGGGTAATGGCAACGTTCATGCGGCGCAGGTCGCGCAGGAAGCCTATCTGTCCATCGTCGTTAGAGCGCACCAGCGAGATGATGATGATGTCGCGCTCCTGACCCTGGAAGCCGTCGACGGTGTTGACGCTGATACGAGTGCGGAAGGGCTTCAACCACTCCTTCTTGCGTATCTGTGAGCGCAGGTACTGCACCTGGGCACGATAGGGCGAGATGATGCCCACATCGAGGCGCTCGTCGAGGATGCGCTGCTTGCCAATGAGTTCGAAGTAGGCCTGCAGCGAGAGGAGCGTGAGTTCGGCCTCAGTCTTGTTGACACGTCCAAACGACTCGCCCACAAACTCTTCCTTACCCTCGTACAACGAAGTGTCTATCCACGTCATGGGCAGGTCGAGGTCGAGGATGCTGCGATGCTGCACCTCAGGGGCTGCCACCATCTGGTTGTGATAGAACCAGTTGCTGGAGAACCGCATGATATCCTCGTGCATGCGATACTGAATGCGGAGCAGGGTGACCACCTCGGGCTTCTGCTCGGCAATGCGCTCCATCAGTGTGCGTCCCAGTCCGCCTTTCATGGCTTCATAGCACTTTACCGTAGGCGGCAACTGACAGTGGTCGCCAGCCAGGATGACGCGCCCAGCACGGCGGATGGGAATCCAGCAGGCAGCTTCGAGGGCCTGTGCGGCCTCGTCGATAAAGAGGGTGCCAAACTTCATGCCGTCGAGCAGTCGGTTGGCAGAGCCCACCAGTGTGCAGGCAATGACACGCGCCTCGCCAAAGAGTTCGGCGTTGATGCGTATCTCAAGCTCTGTGGCACGACTCTTCAGGCGGTCCATCTTCTGGTGCCAGTTGTCTGTGCGCTTGCGCTGACTGCGCAACTCGCGTATGTTCTTGCGGATGGCCCACAGTTGGGGATAGTCAGGATGGGCCTCGAAACGGCGCTCATAGGTAAAGGACAGCATCTTATCGTCCACACGCACAGGATTGCCAATGCGCAAGACGTTAAGACCGCGGTCAACGAGTTTTTCACTGATCCAGTCGACGGCCATATTACTCTGGGCGCACACCAGCACCTGACTCTCGCGACGGAGGGTCTCGTAGATAGCCTCAACAAGGGTAGTGGTCTTGCCTGTGCCTGGAGGACCATGGACGATGGCCACATCCTTGGCGCGCAGCACCTCATTGACAGCATGTTGCTGGGTGGCGTTCAGATAGGAAAAGCCCATATCAGGAAACGAGAAGGTCTCGGCCTTCTGATGGGAATAGAAGAGATCGCGAAGATAGGCCAGGCGCCCCTTGGCACGCATCGTCCTGTCTAGGGCGTCGAACATCAGGCGATAGGAGGTCTCGTCGAAGAAGAGTTGCACGCCCAACAGACCGTCTGTGATCTGGAGGTCGGCCACAGAGAAGCTATCTGGCACGGCAATGACCATGCGGTCGCCATCGACATAACTCACCGTGCCAGTGGCGGCAAAGAAGCGGATGGCCTTCTCCTGCTGGACAAAGAACTGCACAGGACGGCCAAACTCAAAGTTATGGTCGGTATCATCATCGGGCTGACGGAACACCTCGACGCAGTATTGGTTCAGCGAGTTGAAATACGACTTGCCCACACGCAGGGGCATCCAGGCGTCGCCACGCTTCACACGGCGTAACATGCCAAGGGCCTCGGTCTGCTGCTGGAAGGCGCGTTTTTCCTCGTCGTACTCCATCTGCAGAAGGGTGCGTTGCCGTTGTAGTTCTAATATGGGTGATGATAGCTCTTTACTCATAATGCTTTAAAAGGGGGAGGGATAATGAAAGGTGAGTCGCTCGCCTGTCTCAGGATCGTCGAACGACAGCATCTCGGCATGAAGATACAGACGGTCGGCCTTCTCACGCCCATAGAGGGGGTCGCCCTTGATGGGATTATGAAGTCCCTGCTGATGGGCACAATGCACACGCAACTGATGGGTGCGACCTGTGTGGGGAACGAGTTGGACACGGCGGTTTCCCAAAGACTGATACTCGGTCAGGGCCGACTTGCCATGCTCTACATCGACCACCTGACGGGGGCGGTCCAATGGGTCAGGACGTAGGGGCAGGTCTATCGTTCCACAGCCTTCTACCTCATGCTCCAAGACAGCCACATAACGCTTCTGGACCGTGCGCGCCAGGAACTGACGTTGCAGGTGGTGATAGGCGTCAAGTGTCAGAGCCACCACCAGGAGGCCTGAGGTGTCCATATCCAGTCGGTGGACCATACGGGCCTCTGGGTACTGCTGTTTGAGGATGCTCTCAACAGAAGGAGCATCGCTGAGGCCAGGCACAGAGAGCAGTCCTGCGGGCTTATAGACAACGAGGAAGGTCGCTGACTTGTGGATAATCGTAGGAAGAATCGTGGTGGCAGACTTTTCTGATGTCATGGGTAACATCCATTCAAGGATGGGTTTGCACTTGCCGCGGCAAGCAGGATAGAACTGGTCATGATGACGAATCTCCATGCGTGGGGAGCGGCCCTGCCAGAACTCGGCCATACTGAGTGGACGCAGATGATGAAGGAACGCATACTGCAACAGCTTGGGTGCGCAACACTCGCCAGAACCTGATGGGGGCACGCCTTGTGGGGTGTCGACAAAGATATCGGTGAGCGAGCGGTATTGCCCATGGGCATCGGCCATCAGGAAATGATCGAAGAGCCAGCGCTGCAGGGCATCAGAACGCTGCTTGCGCTCCTGTTTCAGTTGCAAAAGCTCATCGTCAAAGGGTTTTAAGCGAGCCTCAGCCTGGGCCACCTGCTCGTTCCAACGGGTCTTAAGGCGACGCAGTTCGGCTTTCTGGAACTGACTCTCACGAATCATTGCCTCACTCTGGCCTACTGTCAGGCGCTGTTCATCGCGACGTTCTTTGGCCTGCTGCATCATGACTTTATAGGCTTCCACCTCGACAGCGGCCTGCTGGCGCAAGCGGAGAACCTCCTGCTGGATACTGATACGCTGGGCACCCGTCTCTACTTGCTTCACACGCTGGTTGATGGCTGTGATACGGGCTTCTTCCTGCTTGAAATAGCCATCGGGCTGCAGGTAGTCGAAAACAGCAGGCACGAACCACGGCCAGTCTTCACGACCGCCTATCTGTCCGCTATAGGCTGCCAAAAAGCCCAACTGTCCTGAAGCATCCTCACAGACCAGCACGCCAAACATTTTGCCACTAGCCACCTCGTCAGTCCAATCCTGACGTGTATTCAGGTAGGCACGCACCTCATCGGCCGCCAACAAACAAAGGGGATGGGGCTCATAGTCCAACGGATTGTTCATCCGATGGGGCCTGGGTATCGAGGTGTGTAATGGGTGGAATGCTGTCATGTTGTGTGCAAAGTTACGAATAAGTGGGCACACTACAAAAGGAATATAACTATTTCTTTAGGTTTAAGCCTCATTATGTCAAATTATCTTATACAAATAAAAGTGTACAAATATTCTATACATTTCAATAAATATGGGACTAAATAGAACAATATTGTGGATATTTTTACGACAGTTTCGTTAATCTTTGTAAAATATCCATATATAAATATGTGTAACAAGAAAATTGTTGTTAACTTTGCATACAAATTCAAAATAAAGATTCTATTGAATAACATAAACTAAGAAAATTCAAAAGAAAAGTGCGACGACTAGACAAGGGTATACTACAAAACATCTTAGGTATTTTATGCATTTTATGGAGCCAGTCATCGGCATTGGCCCAGAAACCTGACTCACTGCTTTACAAACAGTTAGCAGATTATCCCTTCGTTTTTGTTTCCGACTCCATCGTCACTTCGCCACCTGTAATCACCGACTCGCTGTTCGACATGATTGCACGTGGTATCCGATTCCAGGTGAACCGCACCGAACTTCAAAAGGGCGACCCGTTTATTACACTTTACAACGACAGTCTGGTTCCCTGGCTCAAGGAGAACAACCTGATTCTGCGTGAAATCTTCGTGAAGGGTGCCGCCTCGCCTGAAGGTCCTTACGATAACAACGTACGTCTGAGTCGTGAGCGAACCAAGCGACTCATTGAGTTCCTGAGCAGTAACCTGGACCAACCCATAGCCGACCGTCCCACAAACTCGAAGTTCGTGACGGAGGACTATGCCTATCTGGTGAAACTGATGGAACTGGCTGGTGATGCGGAATACAGAAAGGTGAAGGCTATCTGGGATGCTTGCAAGGGCAACGAGCGTCTGTGCAAGAAGAAGCTGATGGCACTGAATGGCGGTAAGACCTGGAAGCGCCTGCTGAAGGTGTACTTCCCCACCCTGCGTCAGAGTCGCGTGGTACTGTGGTTTGCGGTCAGTCCGAAGCACATGCCCATACCCAAGTATCACTTCACGGCAAAGACTGAGATGCTGGCCATCCCCACCCTCCCGTCGTTCTTACCATTGCCCACACAGCCTGACACAACAGCAGTCAAAGCCTACGCACGTCGACACATGATTGCTGCAAGGACCAACCTGATACACGATTTCCTCTATGTGCCGCAGTTCGGCTTTGCGCCGGGCGGCAACATCCAGTTGGAATACTATCCGCTGTCTGGTCACTACACGTTTAATGCAGGATTCACGTTCCACAACCATCGTCATTGGAACAGTCATAAGTTCTTCCAAGTGCGCGATGCACAGTTGGAGGTGCGCCGTTACTTCAAGGGTGGCGGTGAGTTCCTGGGTACCTACCTGGGTGCCTATGCCGAGGGAACGAAATACGGCATCGGCTTCAGTGCCACGAAAGGCTGGGAAGGCGAAGGTGGTGGTGCCGGACTGAGCATCGGACACACGTGTAAACTCAACAAGAAGGGCAGTTTGCGACTGGAGCTGAGCATGAGCGTGGGTGCGTTCATTACGGTCTACGACCCCTATGTGTGGGGTAACCCCATCAATGGCGCCATCGACGGACTCTACTACTACGACTACCACGGCAGTACCAGTAAGTTCAAGGAACGTAACCACCGCTTTATGTGGTTTGGTCCCACCAATGCTGGCATCCACCTGACATACGATATCATCTACAGAAAGAAGAAGGAGGTGACACGATGAAACGCTTACACATTATATATATAATAGCAATGGTGCTGAGTTTGACCTCGTGTATTGAGCCACCTTTGCACCTGCTAGGACAGGACCTGGAGGTGATTCCACCACAGGTTGAGACAGACCTGACCATCATCTGGGACCACGAGGTGGACCTGCAGAACGACTGGTATTACGGATGGGACCTGAAGGATGACTCTATCTGGGGCAGCATCGGCTATCCCACTCCCACACGCTATGAGGTGCGCCGCTATTTCAAGGGCGACGACATGTTTGCAAAGCACGACAATGTGGATGCGTTTACAACGAACACCACGAGGTTCCGTCGCTACTTCCAGTTTGGCTACTACGACATGTTGTTCTATAGTGACATCGACTCGAAAGACGGTACGCAGGTGCTGGTGATGAACGAGACACTCGACTCTATCACGGCCACTACGACAGGAACACGAGGCATCTCGCGAAGCATTCTGGACATGAGTCGCTCAAACAGCAACGACTCGACAGGAGCCATCGGTCTACTCAACCAGCCAGAGATTTTCTATGGTGCCTATCCAGAGAACATCTACATCTCGCACGACCTGAGCGACTATGAATATGACCCCGTTGAGAACATCTATATCAAACACCTGGAGGCAAAGTTGCGCCCACTGGTATATATCTATCTGGTGCAGTTCATTCTCTATAACAACGAGGATGGCAAGATCAAGGGTATCAACGGTAATGCGGCGCTCTCGTCGATGGCCAGTGGCACGAACGTGAACACGGGTCACACGAGTTACAAGCCAGCCTTGGTATACTTCAACACCCGCATGAAGAAAGACCTGATGGTGGAGGGAAAACGCTGTGATGTGATTGGCGGCAAGCTCACCACCTTCGGACTCTGCGACAACGAACCGTTTACTCGCTCAGGAGCCCTCTATGCTGGAACACGCAGCAACCTGAAGAACTACTTGTATTACGACTTGGTGTGGAACAACAACCTGGTGAAGACCTATGAGTTTGATGTAACCGACCAGTGTCTGGCACAGGCTCACGGCGGCGTCCTCACCGTATGGATCGACTGCTCAAAGCTAACACCACCCGACCCCAACCAGACGGGCAGCGGTAGCCTGTTCATCCCCACCGTGGAGGACTATGACGAGGTGTTCTGGGAGGTAGAGATTTAAACAAGAAAAATAGTAATAACAACATAATCAACATTTACTACAAATGAAAAAAACAGTATTTTTAGCACTCGCTACTGTGGCACTGGCCAGCTGTAGCAGTGATGAGTTAATCAACAATTCGTCTGCTGATGAAGCAGGCAGCAAGGCGCCCATTGCCTTCAGCGTAGAGAAGCAGAACATCACACGCGCTGAGCAGTCGCTTGAAAGCACGAAGCACTACAACTTCGGTGTTTGGGCCTACAAATTGAAAGGTGATAACAATCAGTTAGTGATGGGTAACTACCTGGTGGGTTATTCTGATGGCAAAGGCTTAGGTTATGCCAACGCTGGTGCCACCACATGGGCAAATGGAGCAGGTACTTTGGACGACCACAAGTCACCCTGGTTCTATGAGAAACTGGGTACTGAAGAGTACGAAAATACAGACGCGACGAAGGGTTATGTCAAGACAGACAACGACTTTATGTCTGCCAACAAGAACCAGTACCTGCGTTACTGGGACTTGGCTTTCGACAATACCAACTTCTATGCTTATGCACCTTACCGTAGTGCAGGCGTAAGCTTTAACTACACAACGAAGAAGATCATCGTTGATCAGGCTGCACAGACCGCTGAGTACGACAATCCCACCCTTCACGAGTTTATGTATGCTGGCGCAACAGCCAAGAACGCTGACCTGAAGGATGTGACGCTGAAGTTCAAGCACCTGGGTGCTCAGGTGAACCTGCGCTTCTATGAGGATGTGCGTGGCTATAAGGTACAGATTATCGACGTTGTTTCAGAGAAGGACAACTCGGGTATTCAGGCTACACCAGCAACGGTGAAAGAGAGCGGCACCCCTGCTACCAAGACTTACACCAAGGCTGACTATTACACCAGCTGTGGTGCCACTATCGACTTCAGCACCATTACCACTCCCTCAGCTTCTGTTAACCACACAGGCGCTACAACAACCCAGGAGAACCTGAAGTTCGTGATTCCTGGAAAGGATAATCATCTGACTGATTTCACGTCAAAGAGAGACGTCAACTACAGCATCATTCCTGAGAAGGTTTCTACTGGTACACAGACTTTCGCAGAGTCTCCCACTGTGTATTATCCTGTGGCTCAGCCCGAAAGCAGCGAGGTTGGCTTCACCTTCCACGTATCATACAAGCTGATTGCTGAGGATAATGGCGAGGAGATCACCGTTAAGAATGCACGCGTCTATGTGCCTGCAAAGAGCGGTTCTGACTTCATCGCCGCTTGGCAGCCCAACACCAAGTACACCTATACATTCAAGATTACAGAGAACTCAACAGGTTCAACAGATCCCACCAATCCTAACATCGACGAACCAGATGTTCCTGCTAACCCCACTGTATACCCTATCGTATTCGACGGTGCTACCATCGAAGATTATACTCCTAATGCACAAGATTATTAATAACTATACCCAAGCATGCTGGTGGATTGGCGCACTTCTGTGTGCCAATATCACCGCATGTTCTTCTGACTCAACGATTCAAGAGGAGGATGTCTATGATGAGAAGGTTGCCATGCAATTCTATCATGCTGTCACAGATGCTCCTCTGACACGCTCTGCCCAACCTCTTCAACAGGGATTCCTTGTCAGCTGTTGGAAGAATTTTGAAGCAGGGCAGCAACAGGTTGTCATGGACAAGTATCAAGTGAACCTTTACGTTGACAACTGGAATTACAACACAAAGTGGGACTATGTCAGTTCTGCTTCAAGGACCTTTTACAAACCACAGATAGAACGATATTGGGACTTCGCTGCGATGCCCTATCGCTTCTATGCTATCACGCCTTGTCCTGAAAATGATCAGATAACTGATTTTGAACTAACGGACAAGTTCCTTTCTATGCCCACCTCCGTTTACTATAAAGGAGAGACTTGTACAAACGGTGTAGTAGTGAAAGGAGAAGAACCCTATATGGCTGCTCAGATACGTTGCACATCTGCGAGAAACGATTCAGACTACGACCTTCTGAATGGTGACAAACTGATTAGCAAAGAGGACAACGGTGCCACCACAACGCTGGATCGCTATGTCGCTTTGCCTTTCCACCATCTCACGTCGAAGGTCCGTTTTGCCATCTATAGCACCTACAAATCAAACAACCCTACCACCCATAAGCTCAAGAATATTGTAGTGAAAGCCCATCGCAAAAATGGTTTCGTAGCATCTGCCAATGGTTATAAGGCAGACCTCGAAAGCAAGAACATGCTTGATGGGCAGTTTCTAGTTCTTGGAACAAAAGATGGAGATTACACTCTACTGACAGACGAGAAAGGCTGCGACACCTTCCACGAGAACAAAGACGAGTCGAAAGCCTATTGGTGTCATTGTCTTGAAGGCATTCTCCAGATTCCGCAAGATAGCGTCTCACTCAAAATATCATTCACCCTGCAGAGTGATGACTTTGCCAAGGAGAATATCACAGATAACGAAAATATCAAGTATGACGAAACAACGCATACGTTAACATATACCGACATCCCTGTAACTGCGAAGATTGAAGGAGGTCAGAAAGACCTGTTTACATGGAAGTCGAACTACATTTATACATATATTATCAAGATTTCTGAGTTCTACCCCATTCGCATAGAATGTACTGCAGAACTCACGCCATGGTCTGAGATCTCTGGTGACATAGAGACGGATCTTGAGAAATAAAACAGAATAAAAACAAAAAAATACATACGAAATGAAGAATCTTTTCTACCCGCTGCTTTTCGCTACCGCACTGGTATCAGCAGCATGTACAAATGACTTGGAGAACGATGGCAGTGCCACCGATTCCAGTAACAAAACCGCTATCTCGTTTATTGGCGAGGACAACACAAACATTACTCGTGCCGGATTTAAAGGAGATACGCAGATTGCCATGCACATCCGCAGTACTATGGATGATGAAAACATCCGCGAGACCTGCACATTAGCCAATGCCGACGACGACAAAGTCCAAAAAGAAGAAACTTACTCAAACATTCAAGCACCCAGCAAAGGAAACGAACGCTATTGGGATGATGCCTTTGGTCGCAAGGCCCAGCTCTCTGTTTTTGCAGCAGCCGTTCCTGGCAAGAAAGACATTAAGAACAACAATTCAGCTCTTATCGACCTTATGGGAGGTACCAGTAATTGGACATCAGGAAAACGTTCTGAGGAGATTGCATGGCAGGTTTCACTCGAGCAAACAAATGAAAGTATTGCCAACGAAGACCTGACCTTTAGCAACAATATTAGTAAGAACGGTGTAGGTGGTGCTAAGGCATACGACTACAGCACAAAAAAATATACAGACACAAAAGATGGTTACCTTCTGTTCCGTTTGAAGGATAACGGACTTTCTGAAGGTCCTGGTAAGTTCGATCAGGGTCATTTGAAGTTCAACCACGCCATGAGTCGCGTCACCATCAACCTGAAAAAGGGTACTGGCTATGGTGATGGTTCATTCAACTTTGCGCTTGACAAAGAAGGAAACCCCACCAGTGTAACATTCCTGAATGCGCCTATCTCTGGCAATTTGGACATTGAGGCTGGCGAATGGAAAGATGTTACAACAGATACCATCTTCAAGATGGCCCATGCGGAGAATGTTGCTACTGGTGCAAAGTATTCGTTGATGTCTCAGATGCTGCCTGGCTTTGTGATAAAAAAAGGCGATAACAACAATGTGCTGGAGTTCGTTATCGACGAGAACAAATACTATATTACTCATGACATGATGTTTGGCGCACTGTATGGCCATGATAGCATTAGTTCAGATGCAAAAACTGAAAATACCATCACCATGGAGATGGGACACAACTATGTGTTCAACATCACGGTGGGTAAGAGTCAGATTATCAATGTGACCGCCACACTCGAGCCTTGGACATACGTAACAGCTAAAGACCAGACCATGGACAACTCACACATCACACTCGAGCTCTACAAGAATGGCAGTGGTTCAGCTTGTGAAAACTTCGATTTGTATCGCCTGAATGACGAATCCAGCGACATTAGTACCGAAGCAAGTAAAGCGAAGAACTGGGGCGGCAACTACACCACAGAGAACAAGGCAACGTTGACTTATAATACTACTGAAAAGAAATGGGAGACTAACTGGTTCTTCGAGAACAACAAGGCCTTCTATCACTTCCGTACAGTCGATAAGGATATAAAAATAGAGGAAAACAATTCAGATAAGGATGACTACTTTGTGATAACCTCTGGCGCACAGGATGATGATCATAACCATTGGGGTGCTCCCTTTATTAAGTCAACAACAAGTCCCATTAAGTATAGCACAACAGATGGCTACGCTGAGTTCCTCAGTCCTGCTATCGGTGCAACCAACTCTACCATCAATCTGACTGAGTTGCACATGATGAGTAACATCAATGTTATACTGCGTACCACTAAGGATACCAGTTCTGATCACGTAGCATTGGTAACTACCGAAACTACTAGCACCGGTACTACCACCAAACAGTGTGAGGTATCTCTGACCTACTTCTATGCTAGAGGTCAGGTGAAGATGGGTAATGGTCTTGTTACTCCTTTCACCGAAGATGGACTTAAAGAAAGTGCAACGTTCACTGCACCTAAAGATAAAGGAACTAAAGCAGATGGTAACACAGATTACGTCAAAACAAATGCTTTCACTTTCGCAGTTGTACCACAAGCTTTGGTACGTACAATAGGAGATCAAGATCACCTGTATGTTGGCATCACCATTAAGACTCCTGATAACAACCAGTACTATGTTGTTGAGAAGTTGAGCGAGATTATCGCTTCGGCTAATGGTGGCAGCCAGAACCAGACAGCAAATGATAAGATTGACTTCTGGTTCCCCAACCACAGTTACACCTATACCTTCACACTGACCAAGGCAGGTATCAAGAATGTTACTTGTTCTGTTGAGAACTGGATTTACGTGACTGCAACAAATAAGGATATTACTCTGGAAGATTAATTATCTGTAATGACAGTAAAAAATAATATATTTATGCTGATGACCTCATTTGTGTTGGTACTAAGTGCCTGCACAAATGAGGATATGAGCAGTTCGTTCGACAGGACGGCTGATGGCACGATTGACCTCAACGTGGGTGTTGAAACTTCGCCTGCCAACCGTGCCATGACTCGTGCCGACGAGTCGACCCCTGCCTCCAAATACTATGCCATGAAGGCAGGTACGCAGGTGCGACTAAACGTGGACGGCACATGGGCAGGAAAGGATCCTGAAGCTATCAGCAAGAAGACCACATGTACCACAGTAGCAGCCACTGATGCTGCACCCACCATCAATGCCTTATCGTTTACAGAGAACGAGAAACTCTACTGGGACGACTATGGCACAGGTGACCCCTATAACAAAGAAAATACTGATAAGGGTCTAAAGGTTCTTGGCGTGGCTGTGGATGGTTTGGCAGAGGCTCCTGCAGTAAAAGACACAGAATGGGAGAGTCTTTCATGGCCTGTTAGCACAGATGGCAAGGATGTTCTTAATAGTGATATCATCGTTTCAAACAACCTTTATACTGAGCCATATAAGTTTGTGAAGCCAACAAAGGATCATGTTCGAAACATGATTTTCGTCCATCCTTTGAGCAAAATCACAATCAACCTGACAGCTGCTGATGGCTTTACAAATGGAACTGAGACGACTTATAAGTTCAAGGAAATTCCAACACTGTGGCTTTCTAAGGCAAACACACTGGAAGGCGTCGAAGATATAACAAACAACTACGTTCTTGCAACTGGAACTATCAATATCCAGGAAGCAAAAGCTGAGAGCGACGGTAAAACATCGAAGGTTATCGCAGGAACTACGAGTAAGGCCGACAAGAAAGATACAGTTACCAAGCAGGCTGTCGTTTATCCCGGTACGCAACTTGGTGCTGATGATAATTCCATCATTGCAGTGTTGAATGCCGATGATAACATCTATTTTATAAAAGCAAAGGAGATTCATGATGCTATCAAAGATGCTGGTGGTCATACGGACTTCAAGACACTCCCTGGCCATAACTATATTATTAATATCACAGTTAGAAAGTCGGGCATCATCCTTACAGCTTCTGTTACCAAGTGGATTAATGTTGAGGCTGCTGAAACACATCCAGAGATTAACATTGAAGTCCCTATCGGAGATGGAAGTTCCGATGCTTTACCTTCAGGTTTCAATGGCTTTGACCTCTATCTTAACGATAACAATATAGCCAAAGAATATTCGAAAGCAGCAACTCCTACAGTAAAAGACGATGGTAAAGCTGAGTTTGCAAAAACCTTGTACTGGACGCACCATTACCAGCACTTTCATTTCCGTGGTATCTATCCAACAGGTAGAGAGGTGAAGACTGATGATACAGACCAATATCAGTATGTGGAGGTCGAGAATGGTGCGTACGATGCCAGCACATTCCCCAGCAATTTCGTACTGGGTATGCCCGAAATAGCAACAGGTACGATGTGTAATAATCCTGACCATAAAGACAAAGAAGTTGATATGAGTAAGGATGGTATCTGTGCCCGTAAGGATGCTATCAACCTGAACTTCCGCTATATGATGAGTCAGGTAGAGGTAAAACTCAAGTCTAGCGAAAAAACAGCAGACAACTATGTGGACCTGACCAATGCCGTAGTAGAGTTGGTGAATATAGGCACCAAAGGCCAAATCCTGTTGGGCGACCGTTCTGCCATAGTTACAGAGTATGAAGATACAAAGGCACTTCATGGTACCAGTAGCACACACTATCATGACATCATCGTGCCACAGTCGTTAGAAAACAGTAAAGGTAAGCTGAAGTTTAAAATCACTGTGTATAGCGACGACACAAAGACCAAGAAGGACGTGTATTATGCAACGATTGCCGACGTCAAGGTGAAGAAGAAAGACTCTAATACATATGACAAGACCAATGCTTGGAAGGCAGGTACATATTATGTATACGAATTGACGATTACCAAGACCGAGATAAAAGCAACAGCTTCACTTACCGATTGGGTAACCGTTGAAGGCAGCGAAGAGGTGTGGTTCTAATAATACAGACATATAAATGACAATCAATAAATATATCATACTCGCATTATCTACCCTGATGTTAGCAGGTTGTGCCAGCGACGATGACTTCTCGCAGGAGCAGAGTCGTTTGCCCTTGACGTTTGAGACAAGTCTGTCAGGCAGTCGTCCTGTGACACGTGCCGTAGGTGGTGAATTTGAAAATAGCGATGAGTTGCTGTGCTATGTGCGTCACGTAGCAGGTTCTGACGTTGTTCAGACAAAGATGGTGACCATCAAGAACAATAAGCCCACAGAACCCCTCTACTGGGATGACTTCAGCGAATCTACGAACGATGGTTCTAAAGACCTTCGAACGAAAGACCACGGTCTGCAGTCATATTACGGCTATTGCTATAACGGTGGTACACCAACAACAGATCTCGTTGAGGCTACGGGTGTGCTTGGTTGGACAATCAATGCTGACCAGACTGTCTATGATGATCTGAAACACAACGACCTTATTTGGTCAAAAGAACAGTCTGCCATCACCTATGATCATGCAAGAAAGAACAATCAAGGAGAGCTAGAAGTACCTTACTACCATGCCATGAGCAAGTTCACCATTGTGCTTGTTGCGGGCGATGGCTTTGAGGCAAAGGATTTAGGTACCGCTACTATTACCCTGAAGGATATGAACCTGAAGGGTACATTCACTGCCCCCAACTTTTCGGTTGTAGCAGATGGCACCACCACCGAGGTTAAGATGTATGCCAACTCTGTCTCAACGACAAACGACAAAAAACCTTGTCGCGCCTATGAGGCCGTATCAGTACCTCTGGTGTCATTGACAACAGGCAATCCTCTGGCAACCATCAATAACGTGGGTGGTAATAACTACCAGGTCAATCTCACTAATGATATTCTGAGTGATTGGGCTGCTGGCATAGACAATGGCAAGACGCAGAGTGGCATCAACTATAAGTTGACTATCACCCTGAACAAGCAGGCCATCACTGTGGTAGCTACACTGGCCGACTGGACCGAAGTAAGTGCTACAGGTAAGGGCGCGATTAACTTCACCGCCGATGTGACGAGCATCAACAAAGATAATGACGGTATAACAAATGGCGATGCCTTTACCTTGTGGAAGATGAGCGCTCTGACAAATGAAGCCTTTGCCAAAGCCAAGAAGACTAAAGTCACCTATGAAAACGATGCCTTCACGTATGAACATCAACTCTATTGGGACAATGCCTTAGACAATTCCTTCTTCCGTGCTTTGGCTCAGAAGGGAACAAACCTGACGGCTGTGGAAGAGCCAACCCTTGAGCAGGGCACCGACCTGCTTTGGGGAACTACTGCAGAGCACACTGGTACAGAGGCCGATGGCACGACGACGCACGAATACAAGGAGGGTGTGGCCATCAATCCACGCACAGGTGATGTGCCCCTGATTTTCAAGCATGTGATGAGTAATGTGGTTGTTAAACTCGAGACGACCACGGATGACTCGCAGGTAGAAACCGGTGAGGCCACTATCACCATGACTAAAATCAATAAAGATGGTAAGTTTAGTATCTTTGACGGAGAAATAACGTCTGTCACAACCCCGTCAACGATTACTGTGGATGGTGAGACCATCATGGTGCCTCAGGATATTGATGACGAAGCTAAACTTATCATCACCCTTAAAGACGGCACCACCTATTCTCTGTTGCTCAACACCTGTAAAGACAAGGATGGAGCCGTGAAGAAATGGGAGAGCGGCAAACAGTATGAATACACCATCAGCCTTAAAAAGGAGGAGATACAGTTCCGTGTGATGGTGAAGGAGTGGACAAAGGACGAAAGTAGTGGTAAAGCCACGCTCGACTGGGACTAAGCACGAAACGATAGGATAACGAATAGTGATAATGACAATTAGAAAGTATCTATATATTGCTTTTGCGCTGCTGATGGCAAGTTGCACGGAGACTGAGATCGAAGGACCTCAGGAACAGGTGCGTCGTATGCCCGTGCTGTTCTCGGCCGGCAATACCGATGCCACCGTTACACGTGCCACTGCATCCTATATGCCCATGAACAGTCGGTTTGTCTGTTCCATGTTCTTCCATGCTGGTGCTAACGATACCAACGAATCAAAGTTTAGCGAGCCCGTATCCGATGTCAACATGACCACTGCCTGGCTGAAGATCAGTAACACCACAGGTAATGCCGTCTATTGGAATAAGGAATACTCAGAGGTGATAAAAGACAGTTTGGATGACTATGGTTTCGACGTGAACGCCAAGTGTTTCTATTGGCAGAACCGCCTGAACCACATCTTCCTGGCACTGACAGACAATCATAATCTTAAAGGCGACGTTAGTAATGGCGCTCTGAAAATCTATCCAGATGTTACTGATAAATACAAGGACCAGTATATGCTGGCCTACGACCTGACAAGAGGCCAGAAGAATTCAATGTCAGAACAGCCAGACCCCATCCTGGCATTGGAGACAGCACGTCCTTCGGGCGGCACACCCGAGGCCAACCGCGTAAAACTATTCTTTAAGCATCAGTTTGCACAGATACAGGTCAACCTGAAGAGTTCGTTGGACGAATCAGCGGTCATCAAGGACGAATGGATTGAAAGCGTAGAACTGCTGGGCGTGGCCGAGGAAGGCTATGTGCCCTACTGCATCCTGCCAGACGGCACGCTGCCTGCTGTCACCTCCCTACCCATCAATGTTGACGCCGATAAATATCAGAAGACCATAAAAGACAATCCTTATGGTTCCTCTTTCAACATGTTCCAGCGTTCAACACCCGTGGGCGGCTATCTTAGGTCGTTCGAGTGTATCGCCTTCGGCACCCTGCAGGGCATCCGCATCACCTGGAGAGAGTCCGACGATGAGAATGCCGTCAAGCACGTGGCCACCTATAAGGGCGTGAAGAACCTGACACTGAAGAGTGGAACCAAGTACATCTACAACATGGAGTTGCGTCGCAGCCTGATTGCAGAGGTCACTGCCAAGATCAAACCCTGGGAGATGGACACATCGAACTATTCGACTAATGGTACGATTAAAGATGATGAACAGAATTAAGAAAGACATGAAGATAAACTATCTATATAAACTATCACAGCTGGTGCTCATGGCGACCTTCATCCTTGGGATGACAGGTTGTAATGAGACCCTTGACAGTTTTTTCTCTGAGGAAATCTCCGAGGGCGAGGAAGTGATGTTCACCACCTCGCTGCCCAGTGCCCCTGCCACACGTGGTACTGCTCAGGAGAATTATGAGGAAGAGATGAAGGCATATCAGGCCGTCAACAAGGCTTATGAGTTTACCATCAGCATGTATCAGAAAGATAAAGATAGTGATAAACTGATAGGCACAAGCACCTATAGTCGTGACACCCTCAAGACCGATGGTACACTGAGCCCCAAGGCCAACAAGACACCCTTATATTGGCCCAGCACCACCGTACCTTATGCCTTTAAGGCCGTGGCAGGTACAGATGAGATCTCGCCTGTTCAGAACACCCAGAAAGACTGGTTGCAGCAAGACCGTCTGGAGGGCTATGGCTATGTGCAGCTGTGGGATGCAGACAACGACAAGCCCACCGACAACCTCGATGCCCTGAATTATCACACAGCCAAGGATTGGAAGAAACTGAACTTTAATTCCCAGATGGTGAGCGACAATAACGACTTAAAGAAGATACCACTCTATCTGAAGCACAAGCGCTCACTCATCAGCATCATCCTCAAAGCAGGCGAGGGTGTGAGTCGTAAGGCCCTGGCCTATGATGTGGCCGAGAACGACTTGAGCGCCAACATCTATTCATACGCCGATGGTGCCACAAATCCCTTGGAGATTATTCCATTGGCTAAGGAAGAAAAGATTCATTACGATAATGATAAGAACGGTGGAGCAGAGGATAGTGTGAGTACCACTCGCTATGATGCCATTGTGCAGCCCTACGACTATTCCGCCAAGCCCTCTACCGACCTCATTGCTAAGATTAGTCTTTCTGGTCAGCATTACTCATTCAAAGCAGAGAACGATTTTCTGTTCAACAACGATAAAACCCCCAGCAACACCAAGTACAACCTAGAGGCAGGAAAACACCTAATCATCACCGTCACCCTGAGTCGTGACAGTCGTAAGATCTTAATGTCGGCCTACGTCGAGGACTGGACAGAAGAGGTGACTAACACCATCTGCGACGACTATGGTAATGCAGGCGAGCCCATCAAGATCAGCAACCGTGATGAACTCATCGATTTCCTGGGTTCTCCTGAAAAGAACAAAGCAGGAAATGTGGCACTGGTCACAAATATTATTGATCTAGAGGATTGGGGTGCTAAATACGATCTGGACTTCGACCTCAACTGTACGCTGAACCTGGGTGGTAATACCATCATCAGTAACCACCGTTTCCTGAATACGCTCCAAGATGCAGCCACCCTGCAGAACGGCGCCATTCAGATTGGTGGAGTTGTCGATGCCGCTGTGGCTGAAAACAACAAGGGTGCTATCGAGGATGTCCGTGTGACGACAACAAATGAAAAAGCCCATGCCACTGCCGCAGGTGTGGTGGTTAACAATACTGGCACCATCTCAAAATGTCATTCCGCCTTGATGGTGTCAGGTGGTACTGGCGATTATGTAGGTGGTATCGCCGCTACATCCCTTTCTGAGGAAAGTAAGATAGCCATCATCGAGTCTTGCACCGTGACCAACCGTGTGGATGGTGGTAGCAATAAGGGTGGTGGTATCGTTGGTAATGCCAATGGCTATATCAACAACAACACCTTTGAGTATGGTATCACCCTGAATCAGGATAAGACGCAGTTCAAGAATATCGTGGGCAAGAGAGACGAGACCCACACCACCTTCAAGGTTGAGAACAATGCCTGGCCCACGGTTGATAACAATTCCTTTGGTGAGGACCGTCCTAACACCAATGCCTTTGAGAATCCCTACTCAGGCATCATCGATTGTGAGGCAGAGTTGGAAGCATCAACAACCTCTACATACAACTTAGACAATAGTCGCTATCGCCTGGCAAAGGATATCATCGTTGAGACAACCACTGGCAACGTGAACTATGAACTGGATGGCAATGGCAAGACCATCACCACCAATGCCATGATCTTTAATGATATTCTGGGTAAGGTGCACGACCTGACCATCCTAGTAGCAAAAGACCTTGTTACCACCCCCAACGCGACGGCTACCGATGCCATTGCGCCTCTGGCCTTTGCCGTTCATGGTGAGGATGCAGAGATAAGTAATATCAAGGTGAAGACCATCAACAATACGGTCATTCAAGCCTCTAACCCTGCCGGTGTAGTGGTATGGGCTTACAACAATGCAACCATCAAGAACTGCGAGGTGCTGGTAAATCTCTATGCCAATGTGGTTGCCACTACTAATCAGGGCCGTAAGTTTGCAGGTGGTATCGTCTCTACTGTATCGAAGGCTACCGTCACCCAGTGCATCATGCATTCTGGAAGTAATATAGATGGAACAGGCTCTGAGATGCTCTATTATGGTGGCATCGTGGGTGGTATCGAGAAAAGGGAGAATTCAGGTGACACTCCAGAGCTGACCATTACCGACTGTACCAGTTTCCTTACCTTAACAAGTGATGTCCACCACGGCTGTATCTTGGGTAATGCTTTGCTGGGCTCCAATGAAGAAGCTACCTCAAAGGCCTGCCAGGGCAACTGGTGGCCCAATGGTTACAATGGTGTAGGTACGTATGTGGAAAGCATTGAGGCAACTATTGGCAAGCGCAATGCCATCACCCCAATGGAAAAGGATTTTTAAGTGAATATGATGAAGAAAATAAAAAGATATATCCCACTGGCTTTAGGTTTCATGCTCCTGACGGCATGCAACTCGCAGGATGAAGTGCTATCCGCTGACGACGATAGCAACATCATCCACGTGGGCGGCGTGAGTACCAGCGATATGGTCACCACGGCTGTCGCAACGCGTGCCGATGTAACCATCCAAACTCCCAGCTGGCTGAAAGGCGTCCTGCAAGATAAAGGCATGACCATCTACTATTATCAGGATGCCGACGCCAAACAAGAGGCCAAGCTGAAACTTGCAAACGATCTTTATAGCTTGATGAACAGCAACGACAAGCATGCCAAGTGGTTGGGCAACGGTGCCCATTACTTCGAGGGTGTTTATGTTCCTGAAGCCTTGGAGGAAAGCAATACGCGTACCTACGATGCCTTAAGTCAGTATACCGCTGTGCCCCCCTCCACCAAGATTGCCGCTACCGTTGGTCGTATCACCATTCCCTTGCAGCATCGTCTGGCGCGTGTGGTGGCCTATGTGTTGATAGACAAGACCATGAATGCCACACTGAAGGGTTTTGATACAGAGAACAACGATAACAACAATTACGTAGAGAACACCATGCTGCGTTTCTGTAATGTCCAGACCCTTGATCATGTCGAGAACGGAAAGCCCGTCTGGAAAAAGGAGCGTAAGGCCATCCCACATTATCTGGGCCAGGAAGAGGTGACACTGTATCAGGATAAGAAAACGAATAAACTCATCTTCCCCATTGATGATAACTACGAAGAGGCCAAAAACGACACAGAGGGCCGTTACACCAGTCTGAACTATGGCAAGTGTCCTTATTACGACCTCATTGTCCGTCCCACCTATACAGAGAACAAAGAAAAACCCAATGTGATGTTCGATGAGGCTGTGCAGTCGGCCGATGGCAACAACGAAATAGACTTCGAGCTCACGCTGAGCAACGACCTGGAATACGAGAAATCCTTTACCTTCGACCTCAACGCCAACGACGAGACGGTGGTCTACCTGCGTGTCAATCCTGAGCGCATCGACTATAACAGTGCTGGCTCGCGTTTGTGGAAGGAAACCGTTTTTCCAGATGACTATTACGGTGTGAACAACCAAAACGGCAACAACCTGTCTGTGGCAGGTAGCAGTTGGCAGCGTGCCTACACCAACAGTACCCTGGGCGCTGGCGTCACTGATGGTCATTTCTATGATGCCGACAGCGAGGACGATTCAGTGCAGTATGTGAGCAATACCCGATGGATCTACATGCTCCTGCAGGCCTATCAGGGTGGTGCGCATCATGGCGACTACTTTATCCTGAAAGACGATATCACCATTGATACAGATACCTGTCATTTCCCAAAAGACTTTACCTTCACGGGCCACCTCGATGCCCTCGACCACAAGATTACCATCACAGGTGAACGAGCTTATCTGTTCGATGGCCTGAACGGTGAGTACACCACTGCCCAGGAGAGCAACAAGGACGCCACATGGGAGGCCAATGTCCATCTGGAAGGCACGACATGGGTGCCCACCACAGGCTGGCGTGCTGAGGTTGTCAACACCAACATCAATGGTGCATACCTGTTTAAGGAGAATGCCACCATCACTGGCTATGTAAATCATTGTACAGACGAGAAAGGTACAGTCACCAATCATACCCCTGCTATTCCAACCTATTAAGAATGATGAAGATTAAACATATCATATATCTGTTTGTGGCCTTGGCGCTGACGGCCTGCACAGCCGACGATGACATGTCGCTCAACGACGAGCAGCAGTCGCTGATGGGCCGTGCCGTAAACTTCAACGCTACCATGGCCGACCCCTTCGCCACACGTGCCACCTATCACCATGACGGTTCCTTCAACGAGGGCGACCAGATGCGCATCTTCCGTCAGTATGCAGAGATAGGTTCCAGCACCACGTTCGAGGATGCCACCATCTTTCGCACCTATTATCTGAAGATGGACTATGCCGCAGGCACCTCTGTGTCACTCAACGACGACTGGGTACCCATGCCAGGTAAGTTGAAGTCGGATGCAAAAGGAAGCACAGCAGAACAAAATAAGGGCGACTCGCTGACATGGGAGAACGGTCGTATCGTGCGCTTCCGTGCCTGGGGACGCAGTAACCTGGCTGGTGTGCTGGATGCAAACAGCAAGGACAGTTACTATCCCGACTATACCGTGTCCGACTGGGTCACCGTGTCTGGTCCCACCAAGAGCATCCCTCTCACCATGCGCCATATCACCTGTCGCATCGGCCTTACCTGTAAGGCAGGCAATGAGTTTGGCAGTGCCACCATCTGTACAGACCTGGAGGACTATTGTCGCCAGGATAATGCCGACACGAAGGCAAACGATGAGGCAGAGAGTAAGAAGGGCAAAGATAAGGCCCAGGAGGAACTCGATTCTGTGTTGGCCGTCTATAACAAGATGTGTATGCCCGCTGGTGTCGATGACGAGACCTTCCTCCTCACAGCTATGACCAAGGCACGCTATGAGGGCACGAAAGACTTCAAGGACTTCGAGAAAGATGCTACTGGCATCGTGAAGATTGGCGAATTGGGTGCAGATGCCATCCGTACGGACGTGCAGCGCCCAGTGTTCAATCATAACGACGGCCGCCTCTATATGATGTCGATACCCTTTGATATGAGCGACAAGCAGAAGGGTCACGAGCTGGTGCTGCCTGCTTGCACCCGTTTCAAGGTGTGGCTCTACGACGTGAACAACGGCGACAGACAAGCCACTGATGGCTCTACGGGCAGCGAGAGCAATTACCACATCTTCGCCCTGAGTGACATCAAGAAGGGTGAAAAGGCCGCATATCCCAATGGCCTGACGCTGAAAGCCGGCTATAGCTATCTGTTCAACGTGGGCTATCACTACGACAAACTCACCATCACGCCTGTCAATGAGTTCTCGTGGGACGAGCAGGACCAGTACGAGCTGACTGGCCAGGACGAGGCTCAAAACAAAGAAAAGCTCGACTTCAGATGGTGGACCAAGGCCTATCGTGAGGCTGCCAAGACCGCCCTTAACGGTGGCATCTTCCTGCCTTCGTTCAGCATCACGAACCAGACGGAGTTTCGTACGTTTATCCATCTTGTCAACGGCACTGCTACTACAAAGGTGGACGGACTGAAGCGTGGCAAGGTACGTCTTAACGAACAGAACGATACCATCAAGGATGAAGACGGCTTCGAGACCTATTGGTGGATACTGGAAAACGAGATCGACGAGAACGGTAATCCAAAACAGATAACAATGAAGGAGGCCGAGGCCCTTGGCTATGTGTTCTATCCCCATTTCTATCCCACCGTCTCAACCCAGAAGGCTTATGTTATCGAGGACTATGTCACTGGTCCCATGGACTTCTACGATACCGACTTTGGCAATCGCTATGAGGTGAACCTGACAAACGACCTCGACCTCTACGACTGGGAGCTGCCCAGCATTGGCGAGAGGGGGGAGCATCCCTTCAGAGGCTACTTCAAAGGCAATGGACATAAGCTCACCAATCTGAACATGAAGAATAAGTACCTCTTCGACCACGTGAAGGATGGTGCCATCACTAACCTGCGCATAGAGAGTACCCACGATGTCAGTCTGCTGAACACAGCCGTGTCCAGCGGCAAGTCGGGCTGGGGCTGTTATATCGCAGGCATCTCATTGCTGTGCAACAGTAGCGAGTGCGCCATCGCCAACAGTCTGACGGGCGCCAGCTATGTGGTTGGCTGCATCCATGTGGGCAATGCCAGTGGAGCGTTGGTGGGCAAGGCCGACAACCTCACCATGCTGGGTTGTATGCAGGCTGCCGCAGGTATTCCTGAGAACACAGGCGCACTGTTGGGCGCCTATGCAGGCACCACCAATTTCTTTGCCCCTCAGTCGAGGAACAACGTGACGTGGGGTTCGTTCATGTGCAACTACTACGATATTGAGAAGTCGCCCAAGACCAATGCCGTGGGCAGCATCGCCGACAGCTATCCCTATCAGCAGTATATCCGTGGCAGGAAGTCGCACATCCTGAAAGCCAAGAACGACTATCTGATTGGCAACAATGTGGATTACTACACACTGCCAGACAATATGAAGCCAGAGATGTACGGCTTGGCTCCCTGGAAGGCCATGAACTATGCCATCTGGAAGTACAACAGCTCTACTATCGGCGCCAAGTACCCCTGCCAGATGCACTATCAGTCGTCGACGGTTGGCTACACCCACCTCTACCCCACGCTGGAAGCAGGTGTGCCTGCAGTAGAAGACAGTTGGAACCCACTGATACAGAACAACTAAATCACGCAAGTCAATGAAAATCAACAAGATACTTTTCATAGGAATCGTCGCACTGCTCTCTGCCTGCTCTGCCGATGACGCACAGCAAGCGCAGCAGTCGTCTGGCATCCTGTCGTTCACAACCGCTATCGACAACTTCGAAGGCGAGGACGTTACGCGTACTAACCTCAAAGGCAATGCCTTCGAGAATGGCGACAAGATCAAGCTGAAGATTATCTGCCCCTTCTCATCGCATACCGAGTTTGGCGAGACCACCTATGGCAACAGCTTTGATGCCTTCTGGCTGTTGAAGTGGGACACCAACCAGTGGGCTAACATCGTGGCAAATGATGGTTTTGACATCAATGGCGACTACAGTCGCTCAAACTCGCCCAACATCTTTGAGCGCTACGAGGCCCAGCAGACCCCCTATGTCTATACAGCCCAGACCTGGAGCGAGGAGCAGATCTTTATCGCTGGTAGCAGTACGCGTGTAGAACAATATAGCAACGTGTTTCATGCCAACCAGACCAAGGAGGCCGACTATAAGGCCAGCGACCTGATGTGGGCGCAGACCATCCAGCAGACAGGCTCGTACAACGTGCATCTGAGTTTTAAGCACGTGATGGCAGCCCTGCTCGTCACTGTTAATGACAATTCTAATCTTGGCATCTCTGACAATGCCGTGCTCACCCTCGAAGGCATGCCCGATATCGACCAGGCAGAGGTCATCGTGGGCGACTACTACGCTGCCAAGAGTAAGGTGAACTCCAACAACTATGGCTACAAGAGTAAGCACAGTTGCACCCAGGCCCAGAACGGCACCGTGATAGGTGTGGCTGTGGTAGACGACAAACAGAGCAAGTCATATACAAAGGCCCTCAGCGACATCTCGCAGGATGGCATCTATACGGCCTACAATGCTGGCAGCAAGACCTACCGACTGATTGTGCCTCCCTGCACACTTTCACAGAAAGCCACCTTCTGGCTGCGCGATGGCGAGAAGCGCTACAGCATGCAACTGCCCCAGACCATCTTCGAGGCAGGCAAACTCTATAAAGTAACGATGACGATATGATGAAACGATATAAGATACTGTTTCTGGCCATGACGGCCCTCCTCGCTGCCTGCAGCACTGACGAGGATGTGTTCTCAACTGTCGATGATGCCCTTGAGATGAAAGGCATACAGGTGGCCATCGCTGGCGAGGAGGCCCCCATCACGCGTGCTGCTACTGTCGATCCCCTGAAGGTCAGCGTGGGGCGCACTAAGTTCGTGGGCGACGACGAGATTGTCTTCACCACCATCAAGCGTACGAAGGGTCCGCTGGATGCTTTCACCTATAGCAACATCCATTATCAGTATAATGGCACCAACTGGGAGCGCACGCCTAACGGCACCAACGACGATCCAGAGAAGATCTACTGGACTGATGGTCATAGCGATCACACCTTCATTGCCTATAACCTGCCCATTGGCTATCAGTGGGAGACGAAAAGCAATGACACAGGCAGTGATACCTATGCTGGTGAACTGGGCAAGGAGGGTGAAAAGACTATCACTTTTGACAGAAATGAGGACATCGAGAAGGAGGATCCACTGATTCTCTTCAGCGACACCACGAAGGCCGACAATGGCGGCTTGACCACCACCGTCTATTTCACCCATGCCCTGAGTAATGTGCGTGCTGTTGTGAATATCAAGGACTTTGCCGCCAGTGCCACGTCTGTGGATACGCTGGTCAAGGTCAGCAACATGGTGCTATACCAACAGCCCTGCAAATACACATGGGGTGCCAAAAGCAAGGATGACGTCACGGCACTCGATTTCAATAACGAGCAGCAGGTCTGCAAGAATATCACCCTTTGGTGTGCCAAGCCTGAAGGCGAGGGAAAGGCGCAGAGTAAGACCTTTACCTTCTATGGTCTGACAACACCGCAGAACGCCAACTTCCATAAGGTTTCAGCCAACAAAATGCCGCTGAAGTTCTCGTTCGAGGTGGAATATCCTGATGCGATGGATCCGTCTCAGACCGTCAAGAAGACCTATCAGGGCGAGTTTGGCGATACGGTTCACTTCAACCCTGGCATGTGCACCACACTGAACATCTCGCTGAACCACCAGAACGAGCGAATGTACATGGATGTGGAGTATAACGAATGGAACTTCGTGGCGACGCCCGACCTGGGTGCCCTGCGCAAGAAGTCGACCTTCATGGATATCAACAGCGCCGTGACCATCCACAGCGATGCCAGCGCCAATGTCGACGATGCCACATGGCTGTATCTAAAGAATGGAAAACTCCTGGATATCTATGGCAACGAAGGCACAGAGAAAAAGCCCTATCGCATCACGTCGGCCTCGCAACTCCTGTCGTTTGCCAAAGAGGTGAAGGCAGGCGAGAGTTTCTCTGGTAAGTATATCCGTCTGGATGCCGACATCACCATGCAGAACAGCACGGCCAAGACGAATGTGGAGAGTGAGACATCAAATGTAAATCCTGTCACATGGATAGGTATTGGCGAGGATGGCAAGTCGTTCGATGGCACCTTCCTTGGTGGCGACCGTTATATCAACCGCCTCTATGGCAGTCCACTGTTCGTCAGTCTGGGCAAGCACGCCTGCATCGAGCAGTTGCACATCACCACCATCGGCACCATCACTGGCAGTGGCGCCTTGGCCAACACGAATGAGGGCACCATTGGTGGCTGTAAGGTGATTGATGATGTCAGCACCACAGGTGGCGCACTGGTGGGAACGAACAGCGGTCTCATCTACGCCTCTTACTGCACTGGCGAGGATGGCACCACCACCCTTATTGGCAGCAACAACGGTCAGGCCGTAGGCTGCTATCAGTCCACCGACCTTACAGCCTTGGATGAAGCGAGTCTTGATACACTGGTGAAGCAGTTGAATAGCGACTTAAACGAACTATACAAAACAAATACTTCTACGTCGCTCACCCAGTACGAATACATCTATTCGCCAGGAAACTATCCCACGGTGAAGAAGAAATAATCGCCCTTGTTAAGTTTTATTGCCGAAAAACAGGGGTCTGAAAAAATGCAAACTAGAACGCAAAAAAGGGGCTTTTGGCCCCTTTTTTCATACCCCTATCGATTTCACCATGCAACGGAGGCTGTTTTACAACCCAACGGAGGCTGTTTTACCATGCA
>Ga0265298_10001743_pt1 | contig 31886 bp, 19 predicted proteins | sample AusTroGonzalo_MG_3_FD_193486 | JGI IMG/M metagenome (GOLD analysis project Ga0265298, IMG submission 193486) | Bovine rumen microbial communities from tropical cattle in Woodstock, Queensland, Australia - Gonzalo_01 | ecosystem: Host-associated > Mammals > Digestive system > Stomach > Rumen ... | reverse complement strand
GCCGCCGGGAGTCAGGATCATAGCGGCGCCGTTCGGTTTCTCCGGACGGAATATAGTCAGAGTGGGGATGTCTTTTTCTTCTTTGCCCATCGCACCGGGAGCATCGCCTTCCCACAAGCGGACGACTTCGGCCTGAAGACTGAACGCGCAGCTCAGGCACACACACAGCAATAAACTCTTCATCTTCTCTATCATAGCAATACGCGACACCTAGAGTAGCCGAGACGGCCTCCATTTTCAACTCAAAACAGGTGAGAGTGACGAATTACAGCGAAGGATCGAATCTATAGCCCTCCTGGACAATGGATTCCATCCGGGTCAGTTCCTCGTCGGAGAGGAAGCTGAAATGGTCTTTCCGTTTTTTGGAGGAGAGCCGTCCGCCGTTTTGTCCGCACAGGCGGATGAAGAGATCCACCAGCTGATCGGGCATATCCACGACGGTCTGAAGTTTTTCCTTCGTTTGGTCGTATTGGTTGAGAAAATCCAGCTCTTCCACCAGCTCGTCCTCGATCGTGCGCGCGATGAATTCAAACAGCGCCTCGGTCTGGGCGGTCATATCCACATACCGGTACCAGCGCGCGGTCTCATTGTGGACGGTCATGCGCCCCATTGCGTCCAGGGTGTATTGGGTGATCTTGATGAGCGGTTTGGAGAAGGTCTCCAGCGCCCGGTCGTACAGCTCCGGGTCTTTGAGCATGGCCGCGGAAATGGGGAAGGTGATGCCGGCCGGTATGAAGTGGCTTTGGGAAAGGATATTGTTGATCAGAAAACGATGGATGCGCCCGTTCCCGTCATTGAAGGGGTGCATGAAAACGAAAGCAAAAGCCACCGCCGCCGCGTGGACGACCGGATGCAGACCGCCGTTCTTCATCATCTGATGCGTGTGCAGCAGTCCGTCCATGAGCGCGGGCAGATCTTCCGGCCGGGGGCATATATAGTGGATGATCTCCCGGCGATGAGAAATGCTCTGTCCCACGTAGTTCTGATCCTTGCGGTAGTCGCTGTCGCGGAAGCGCTCATCCACCACCTGATTTTGGATCTCGATCAGCTGTTCCTTGCGGCAGAAGTCGGTCTGTTCCGCGCGTTCCAGCAGCGTGACGAATTTCCCGGTGCGGGAGTTGTCGGGCTGGATGTGTTCGATCTCAAAGGAAGAGCGGGTCTCTTTCTTGTGCAGATAGGTCAGGGCGCGCTTCAGCAGTGCCGGAGGATAGGACTTGACCACTTCCTCGCAGCGGGTCTGAAGGTTTTTCTTCTCCATTTCGGTCAGCTTATCCGTGCGGCGGATCAGCGGACAGAAAACGGCATCGCCTGTCAGATTGTTCAGAACACGCTGGCGGGGAACAAATTCTCCCGGAGTCAGCGTATAGAAGAGGCGCGGATCCAGAACGGGGACTGTTTCGCCCTTGGTCAGATCCGGCAGCTCTAACCGCTTGCCGGTCAGGAATTCATAAAGGAACCAGAGAACACGGCACCAGTCTTCCAGAGCGTGTTCCCGAACACATTGCAAAAGCGTTTCCTGGGGAATGACTTCAAACAGAGCGGAGAGAATGCCCAGGTTCACCGTGTCATGCTGCAGGGCAAACTGGAGCTGTGCCGCGTCATCTTCTCCCGGCCAGTATGCCGCCGGATAAGTCTCCTCCACCTGATTCTCCTGGATGACGTACCAGAAACTCTCGTTCTCGCCAATGTAGGAGATGTGCCAGTTCGGGATGACGGCCAGCTGATACTTCTCTGTCAGAAAAGCATAGCCCGCCGGCCGCTTCTGACTGGCAGAGGCCGAGGTGACCCCGAAGTTTTTGAAATCATTTACAAACATAATACTCTACTCCTGATCAGGGAGATAGAAATCAAACTCCCGGTCGCGGTCGCAGGTCAGTGTGCCGTTTTCCAGCTTCAGTTCCGCGGCCTGGATGGAAGAACGGCGGTAATCGTAGGGCAGGACCCCGTTTTCGCCTATCAGGTTCTCTGAGTGGAATTTTCGGCCCGGATGGGTAAAGTAGAAGATATAAGCCTTTTCACCTTTGCCCTCACGGTCTTTGACCACGATCACGTCTCCGTGAGCGCCGGAGGGTGTATCTTCGGGACGCTTGCTCGGTTTATCCAGGATAAGTCCCTGCCGGGTCCATGTTTGAGCGTCATCAGAGTGATAGACGCGCATTCCCTGCCATTCATCGGTCAGCATCCAGTAGCTGCCCTGGAACCGGAACGCCTTGGGGCCTTCATGACCACGGCCGTCAATGGCGGGCTTGTCGTGGACTTTCCAGGTAAACAGATCTTCGCTTTCGGCGGTCATGGTGATGCTGCCCCGGCTTTCGTCTTTGTACCAGATATGCCATTTACCGTCAGGCATCTGCATCAGAGATGCATCTATCACGCTGGCCGAGTCTATTTTGATGAAGTCGTCGAATTTCCAGTTCCACAGATCCTTGGAAGTATAGTGAGCCAGACGTTTGACACCGCCCCAGTGATTGCGGGCTCCCTGGATGTATGCTACAAAAAGATGGTAAGTCCCTTTGAAATAAACGACATCCGGAGCCCAGAAGGTATTGCGTCCTGGTTCGATGTTCAGATCCAGACTGCCCCGATAGACCCAGGTGCGGCCGTGGTCGTCAGAAGAGGCGACCCCGATATCGCATCCGTAGCAGTAGGCCACGTCGGGAGCGTCCACGTTGGCACGCCGGGCGGTGTAGAGCATCCACCAGCTTTTCTCGGCCCGGTTCCAGACGACGACCGGATCGGCCGCGCCGTCAAACATGGGATCCCTGTAGAGCGGAGCGGGAGCCTGAGTCATCTCAGCCGAGACCGTGGGAACCGGCTGGAGGAATGCGAAAGTCAAAGCTAATAAGCTGATATGGAATATATTATTTAATTTCATAATAAAGAAAAGAAACCCCCTGTGCGGTTTTCCGTAAGGGGGTTTTCGCTATACAAAAAAGTGTATTCTATTGAGCAGCGTCATCTCTGTATTGAGGCTGATCGGTATCGGCTTCCCACGTACCGGCGCTGGGCGCGTCCGTGCGGTGCGGTCTGAAGTCATTGTTCCAGCGGGCTCTGCGTCCGTCATCATTAGGATCGACCGCTACTTTACGCATGACACTTTCCGCGTGACCGTCCACATAAGCAAAATTACCGCGGCGGCTGTGGCGGGCAGAGGGCCATTGGTCGGGCTGTGTCGGATCGATACTGCCGTCCCAGCTGTAGTCGGAGCGGCTGTCGGCGATCATGATCATACCGGCGGGATTAATGACTTTGCTGACAGCGACTTCACCTTTACCGGTGCTGACCTGGCAGTCACCGCCCAGACCGTAATCCGGGTAACTGCTCAGCTGAGTGGAGAACAGGGCCCAGTCATTGTAACCGTAGCTCATGCCGGCTCCGTTCGGACCCGCTTTGAAATGATACTTCTTGTCCTTATCGTAAACGATGCGCTGTTCCTTGATGTTCTTATTGCTGTTGGTTTTGGAACCGATCTCCCACCAGTAGTCGCGGGAAACGGAAGGACAGTTGAAAATGCCGACGTTGGTGCCGATAGCGGTCGCCAGACGGGTGGGCCACATATATTCCAAGCCGGTCGCGCCCTCCAAGTTGATGCAGCCGGGGAACTTGGGATAGTCTGTCGTATAGAGTCCCATAGCCAAACCTAACTGCTTCAGGTTATTGCAGCAAGAGGTCGATTTTGCCTTGGCTTTCGCTTTGCTCAGAGCCGGCAGGATCATTCCCGCCAGAATGGCAATGATCGCGATGACCACCAGTAACTCAATCAGAGTAAACCCTTTAGATTTTTTAGAAAACGTTTTCATCGTAAATTCTTTTTAGTTAAAAGTAAACTGTATCAGCTCGTGAACCTTAAGACTCTACGCCCTAACGGAAATACAGCACACCAACCCTTATTGTAGGGGCAGAAAAGAGAATTTCAATCTATTTTTTTAATTCATTTAGAAAAACTGCTGAATACAAAAAAGATAGGTATTAAAAAAGATTTTTGGAAGGGAATATCCCATTTTTTTCTGGATTTTAGCCTCTTATATTGATACTTTAGCTGACGGCGTGCTACGTTTCTTGAATTTTTTAGCGGATTGAAAAGCGGTTTTGAATCAAAACAATGCTTGCCGCATCAGCATTGAAATTCAACGAATGTCTGTGCGTATGTAATTAATTAACAAAAAATAGTCTGACTATGAATACTAAATTGCTAACAACTGCGCTGGTGCTGGGGTTGGGTGCTTCCGCTTTCGCGGCGGAAAGCGCGACTCTGAAGCATCGGTACAGCTTTGATCAGGCCGGCTATGATGCTGAAGGGCGTTTGACCTTCGAGGATTCCGTCGGCGACAAAACAGGTGTTTGCTATGGTAATGCGTACATAGATGATATCTATGATCCGGTAACTTATGAAGTCATTGGCTCTCAGATGGTATTATCAGGTGAAGGCAACGTTGCTTCCTTTACGGACGGCTCTTTTGCTGCGCTGCCCGCGAATATCATGAGCGGCTTCTCCTCCTTCTCCATCGAGATGTGGGTCAAGTGCACGGGCGACAAGGGCAACTGGATGCGTTTGTACGATTTCGGTAACTGCTTTACTACAACAGATGATCTGACCGGTGAAACACTTATCAACGGCGGTCATAACTACACCATGATGACCTGGCGTTCCGCCAGCGGCACACTGCGCAGCGGTGAACGTCTCTATTGGGATGAGGATACACAATGGAGAGAAGATGTAGTGGATGCCGCGGTGCTGCCTATCGGCGACGATGTGTTCCATCATATCGTATATACCTATGACAGCGAAACGCAGACCGGCAAGATCTACACTGACGGCGCGATCGCCGGCTCCGGTTCTCAGGAATTCAATCCGACCCAGTTTGGTGATATGACCAATATGTGGCTCGGCAAACCGCAATTCAGAGATTACTATTTCCAAGGCAACTATGATGAATTCCGTATCTATCAGGGTGTGCTGAGCGCGGCCGAAGTTTCCAACAACTACAACCTGGGCGCGGATAAGCTGGGTGATCTGGGTACTCTTCAGAGCATAGAGATCACCGCTCCCAAGAATACTATTTATAAGAATGAGCATCTGGCGCTGACGGTGAACGCCACCTTCAGTGTAGCCGGTGTCATCAATGTGACCGGTGACTGCACATTTGCCAATACGAATCCCGAAGTGGCAAGCATCACCGATGGTGCTGTTCTGGGTCTGGCCGCTGGCACAGCCAAATTCACGGCGGATTATCAGGACAAGAGCGCGACCTTTGAAGTAACGGTCCTGGACGAAGCTCCGACACTGGAGCTGGTTCACCGCTATTCCTTCAACGGCAATGCCAATGACAGCGTGGGCACCGCCAATGGTACCCTGGAAAACGGCGCGACCATTTCCGGCGGTAAACTGGTGCTGACTCCGTCCGGCAGTGCCGCTGCCAACGGTCAGTATGTCAGCCTGCCTCTGCAAAACTATTTTGATGGACAGCTTGCAGCGACCATTGAAATCTGGGCGCAGATCGACAATGTGAACCAGGATTATAACTGGTGCAGATTCTGGCAGTTCTCCAGCTCTATCTCCAGCTTCTATCTGACTCCGCGCGGATCTACCGTGATCAATTCTTATCTCAAGACTCCTTATGGAGATAGTGAGATCGTAGGCAGCGGATACGCGGCTGGTCTGGAAGAAGGCGTTGTGGCTCACCTGGTGGTAGTTGCTGACGGTTACAACAAGAAGTACTCCATCTATCGTGACGGCAATCTGCTGGCCGAAAGCAGCCTGAATCTGGTCCCCGCTGACCTGGGCGCGATGACACTGGCTCGCATCGGTGCCGATGGTGCCAATCCCGGCCTCTTCGGCAAGATCGATGAAATGCGTATGTACAATGGCGCGATGACGGTGGAAGACGTTCGTCTGAGCTATGCTTCCGGTCCCGACACTCTGCCTTCTGAAACAGGTGATCTCAAGTCTGTTTATGTGAAACTGGCAAATGGTACGACCACTATGACCGAGAGTACCTCCTCTCCGTTCAATGTGTATGCGGACTATGCAAATGTCAAAGGTGTCATCCTGGATCCGGCCGAAACAACGGTTTACAGCCTGGATGAAAATATCGTTTCAGTGGTTAATGGTAAACTTTATGCCTATGAAGTCGGTACCGCTACCCTGAATATCACTTACGAAAACTTTGCGGGAAGCAGCACCATCACGGTGACAGCGATGCCCGAAGCCATTCTGACCCACCGCTACAGCTTTACCAGCGACGCGACCGATTCCGTGGGCGGTGCCAATGGTACCCTCCATGGCTCTGCCGCGATCGAGAACGGCACTGTGGTGCTGGCGAGCGGCGGTACATCCGGCACAGTGGATCCGGATGACGCTATTTCTTATGTCCAGCTGCCCGCGAACCTGATCTCTGATCACGAATCCATCACCATCGAAAGCTGGGTCCGCATTGACACACTCCAAATGTGGGCTCGTCTGTACGACTTCGGCGGCAAGGAAAATGGTTCCGGCACCAAGTATATGTTCATGGCTCCTTACAATGGAACCACAGGCGGCAGCTCCTTCACCTTTGTGACTGCCGGTCAGGGCGCGGCTGAACAGCAGCTGTGCAAGGGCGGTTACTATCTGCCGACAGGCGAGATGGTCCATGTGGTGATGACCCTGCTGGGTGACGCCAATCTGGCCCGTATGTATGTGAACGGTATGCTGATCGTTGAAGCTGATGATATCAGCAATAATCCGGCCAAGATCGGTCCGATGCCCTACTGCTATCTGGGCCGCTCGATGTATTCCGCTGACTCTGTCTTCACAGGCGCGATCGATGAGTTCCGTACCTGGAAGGGTGTGCTGACCGCCAAACAGGTCGTTGCCAGCTATATGGCCGGTCCGGATCAGATCGCCGGTGATCTGGGAGATCTCCAGGGCATCCGTGTGGAATCTGATGCTCCGAGCGCGACTCCGGGCGTGACCGTGAACTTCACCGTTTACGGCGATTTCGCCAATATGAAGGACGTTCCTATCAACAGCGTGGATGGTGTGAAGGTTTCTATTGATAATCCCGCCTTCACTCTGCTGAGTGATCATTCTTACACCTGTGCTGTTCTTGCTCAGGGCAATCTGATCGTGAGCTACGGTGGTTTTGAAGCAAGCACTCCGATCGAAATGGCTGAAGCTCCCGCGGCACTGGTCCACCGCTATTCCTTCAACGGTGACACCAAAGATTCTGTGGGCAATGTGGATGGTGAAAACTATGGTCTGGAAATCGCCAATGGTCAGCTGATCATGGACGGTGCCACACCGGTCGTCCTGCCTCAGGGCGTGATGGACATCGTTGCCGGCAACGCGTTCACGCTGGAAACCTGGATCGAGATCAACTATGAAACTGCCGGTAACTGGAGCAGCTTCAACGTGAGCTTCTTCAATGAAGAAGATTATGACAATACCTACAATGAGTTTGCTCTGGGCGCACAGCCGGACAAGGGCAACAAGATCAACTCCACCTGGGCACTGGTCGAACTGAACGATGGTTCTTACTACAAGACCGAGACCTTTGCTCCGAAGGGACTGGCCGGCGCGGGAATGACCCACGTGGCGATCTCTGTGGATCCTGAATCTCAGGTCATGAAGCTGTTCATGAACGGCCGTCTGGAAAATCAGGTTGCCATGACCGTGAGCGCTGATAGACTGAAAGCCTGGATGCCGAAGTATGTCGGTTATCTGGGAACTTCCCGCAGCAACATCGGTCTGCCCGGCAAGATGGATGAATTCCGTATTTGGAAGGGTGCCATCACCATTGATCAGGCAGCCGCCAACTATGCCGCCGGTCCGGATTACGTTCCTGATGTTACCGCGGATGCGACTCTGGTTCTGAATATCCCTGAAGTCGTTTATGTGGATGCCGCGGTACCGACAAAAGCTATTGTCAGCTGGGATGTAGCACCGGTCACTGTGTGGAGTACGACCTTTGAAGTGACGGAAGCTGCTTCTCTGGAACTGACATCCGACAATGAGGATGTTCTGGTCGTTGACAATATGAAACGTCTGGTGGGTGTTATCGCCGGTACGGCCAATATCACCGCCAGCTATCGCGGTCAGAGCGTCACCAAGGCGGTGACCGTTCTGCCTGCTCAGGTGGCTCTGCTCCACCGCTACAGCTTCGACAACGGTGTCACCGATTCCGTTGGTTATGCTGATGGTTTCACTTATGGTTCCGGCGCTTCCGTGACCGATGGACAACTGGTCCTGGACGGCAGTCAGAATCACGCGTTTGCTCAGGTGCCTAAAGGCATCGTCAGCGGTCTCAAGAGCATGACTTGGGAAGCCTGGTTCACTCCGGGTAACTATATCGCCAACTGGAACCGTCTGCTGGACTTCGGTACAGTAAATACAAGCGGTGACGGCACAGGCTATGTCTTTGCCAGTATCTACACCGGCGGTGCCAATGTCCGTATCGCGACACGTACAGTGGGCGGCGGTGAGCAATACTACAGTGTTGCCACTCCTCGCGCTATGAGTGAGATGACAGGCGAGACCCTGCACATGGTCTTTGCTTATGATGAAAACGGCACTGTGACCGGTTATCTGAATGGACAGCCCGTGGCCACCACAGGCAGCAACAACCGTAAGCTCTCCGATATCGTTGACAACTTCAACTACATCGGACGTTCTATGTTCCTGGTGGATCCTGCCATCAACGTCAGTGTGGATGAGTTCCGTATCTGGAATGGTCTCCTGGACGCTAAGGCTGTGGCCGCCAACTACGCGGCGGGTCCGAATGAGATTCCTTCTGGCGAAGACGTGCTCCAGAGTGTGACTCTGAGCGCTCCGCTGACTACTGTCCTGACCAAGGAAGGCAGCTCCGTGAAGGTGATTGCTCACTATGCTCAGGCTGGTGACGTGGACGTGACTGCTGACGTTGATCTGGTCAGCACCGACACAAGTGTGCTCGTGACCTACACAGGCGGATATGGTGAGAAACGCTTCGGTGGTGTTGCCGCCGGTACAGCGAATATTGAAGCTACTTACGAAGGTGTGACCGGTACTCTGAATGTACGCGTTCTGCCTGACACTTATGAGCTGGCCAACCGCTACAGCTTCGACGACGGAGTGAAAGATTCCGTGGGCGGCGCTGACGGTACACTCTACGGCAACGCGATTGTGGCCGATGGTATGCTCCGTCTGGACGGACAGGGCGACACCGGTTCATTGACCGACGGTTCCTTCGCGGCACTGCCGGCTGACATCATGAGCAAGTTCGCTTCCTACACGATCGAAACCTGGGCCCGCGCCAACAGCGGCAACGCCGGTTGGGGCCGTGTTTGGGACTTCGGTAACAATGACGGAACTGACCGCATTGGCAGTGGCCGTGAGTACACGATGCTCGCTTGGGGCAATGGTATCTACTCTGTGAAATATCAGGGTACAGAGAAACAGCTCAAGACCGGATTCCCTGCCGCGGGTACTGAAGACTTCACTTACATTGTTTACAGCTATGACAGCGCGACACAAACCGGTTACCTCTATGTGAACGGTGAGCTGCGCGCCAGCGGTGAACAATACGGTGATCCGACGACATTCCAATTTGGTATGCCGAATATGTGGATCGGTAAATCCAACTGGCCTGATCCGTACTTCACGGGTGACTTCCAGGAATTCCGTATCTGGCACGGTGTGATCAGCCCGGCTCAGATCGCCGCTGACATCAAAGCAGGTCCGGATGAAGTGGGCACACCGGTTGAGCTGGACAGCATCGATCTGGAAGTGTCTGACACATATGTCATGCTCGGCAGCGGTATTACCTACAATGTCTGGGGACGCAGCGCTGAACAGGGTGATGTGTATCTGACCAATGACGCTGATATCGCCATTGATCCGGAAGGTATTCTGGAAATCTCGGAAGTTGGTACCCTGATGGCGCTCGCAGAAGGTTCTGCCACTGTGACAGCCTCCTTCGAGGGTATGACTTCAGCGGTGACGGTCACGGTCATCCCGAACGTGTTCACGCTGGCTCACCGCTACAGCTTCGATGATGGAATGACTGATTCCATCGGCGGCGCTGACGGTACACTCTATGGTGAAGAGAAATACGGCACCAAGGTGGCTGATGGTATCCTCCATCTGACCGGCCAGGGCGATGTTGCTTCTCTGACCGACGGTTCCTTCGCGGCACTGCCGGCTGACATCATCAGCAGCTTCGCTTCCTACACGATCGAAACCTGGGCTCGTGCCAACAACGGCAACCAGTACTGGGGCCGTGTTTGGGACTTCGGTAACACTGATGCCGAAGGCGCAGTCGGCAATGGTCGTGAATACACGATGCTCGCTTGGGGCAGTGGTATTTACTCTGTGAAGTATGAAGGCACTGAATATCAGATCACCGGTATCGGACTTCCGTCCGCGGGAACTGAGACCTTCACTCACATTGTTTACACCTACGACAAGGCGACCCTGACGGGTTATATGTATGTGGACGGCAAGCTGGTCGGCAAAGCCAAACAGCCTGCGGATCCGACAATGTTCAAATATGGCATGCCGGATATGTGGCTGGGTAAGTCCAACTTCCGCGATCCGTACTTCACGGGTGATTATCAGGAATTCCGTATCTACAGTGGCTTCTTGACCGCTGACCAGGTGGCCGAGAACTACACGGCGGGTCCGGATGTGATTCCTGGACCGGTGAGCGGTGACGAGCTGGTTTGGGCTCTCGAAGAGGGTAAACTGATCCTCAGCTGGGAGAAGGGCAGCCTGGAAGTGGCTCCGACAGCGGAAGGTCCGTGGACCGCGATCAACGCGGCTTCACCTTACGAGGTCGATCTGACCGGTACAGGCGCGTTCTACCGTCTGGCCGAATAGGCGAAAAATAAGCACAGAGCCTGAAAAATGGCTCTGATATAATCAAAACTGCCGTTTGTCTGAGGATGAACGGCAGTTTTTTCTTGCAGATTTATCTTTTTTTAAGCAATATTGGGGCTGTATGAGTGGTTTGAAGTTTTCACGCAGATCGTTTTTGAAGACATTAGGCGCCGCCGCATTGACCGCGCCGTTTATTACACGCAATCTGATCTCTGCGCCGCCGAGCAGCAGAGTTCGTTACGCCGCTTTTGGCTCTGCCAATATGGCCCGCGCTGATATCAACAGCATCATCAGCCATCCGAATGTGGATTTTGTGGCCGTAGCGGATGTGGATTCCGGTTATCTGGCTGGGATCAAGAAAGATTTAGAGGGTAAATTCCCGAATTTAAAGACTTATGTGGATTATCGCGAGCTCCTGGACAAGGAGAAAGACCTGGACTGTGTCTCCGTGACCACGCCTGACCATTGCCACGCGGTGATGGCTATGAGCGCGATGCAGCTGGGGATCAACGTCTATTGCCAGAAACCTCTGGCCCACGATATCTATGAAGTGCGCGCTCTGACCAATTATGCCAAGAAGAAGAAACTGGTGACCCAGATGGGTATCCAGATCCATTCCAATGACGTTTACCGCACAACGGTGAACATGATCCAGAGCGGTATCATCGGCAAGATCAAGGAAACACACTCCTGGTGCGGCAACCGCCACTGGGGTTCCACTGATCCGAAACCGACCGCCAGCGATCCGGTGCCTGAGACACTGAATTGGGATCTGTGGCTGAACACAGCCGCCAAACGCCCGTTTGTGAAGGATATCTATCATCCGGGCAACTGGCGCAAGGTCCAAGACTTTGGCACAGGCATCTTTGGTGATATGGGCTGCCATATCTTTGACCCGGTGTTCAAAGCTCTGGAACTGACCTCTCCGATCCAGGTGCGCTCCGAAGGTCCTCGTCCGAATGACTATTTCTGGGGTCTGAAGACTGAGATGCACTACATCTTCCCCGGCACGAAATACACTGCCGAGAAGACCATTCCTGTGTATTGGTACGATGGTCCGGGCGAACGTCCGCCGAAACACATCATGGAACTGGTTCCCAACATGCCGACCCTCGGCTCCATCTTCATCGGTGAGAAGGGTGTCCTCGTGATCCCGCACATCGGCGCTCCCGTGGTCTATATGAAGAACGGTGACAAGTATGAAGAATTTGAGGATGATGATGTTCTGCAGAAACTTCAACTGCCTTCACTGAATCACTGGCATCAGTTTGTGGACGCCGTCCAGGGTAAAGGCAAGACGACCGCCGGCTTTGACTACTCCGGTCCTCTGACCGAGTCCGTCCTGCTGGGCAGTATCGCCTGCAAGTTCCCGAAGACCACCCTGAAGTGGAATTCCAAGAGCTTGAAGTTCAGCTTGGCCGAAGCCAATAAGAAGTTCAAACCCGCCAACGAGTTGGTGAAGCGTGAATACCGCGCCGGCTGGAAGGTGAAGGGTCTCTAAAGCCTCTTAAAACAAAGATGGGAAATGAAGATGCGGTCTTCATTTCCCATTTTTTCGTATTGAATTTATGCACAAACATTTGGCAGGGATAGAAATCGGCGGGACAAAGATCCAGATGGTGATTGCGGATTGCAATGCACAGATCCTGAATTGCTTCCGGTTTGAGGTGCGCAAAGAACGCGGCGCGGAGGGAATCCGTGAACGGATAGCGCGATTTCTTAAAGAATGGAAACGCCATCATCTGCTGATTTCAGGTATTGGGATCGGCTTCGGAGGTCCTGTGGATCGCGAGACCGGTCACACGATTTGTTCTCACCAGATCCAGGGCTGGGATCATTTTGACCTGCGCGGATGGATACAAGAGATTTATGGAAAGACTCATGTTTGTGTTGAAAATGATTCCAATACTGCGGCTTTAGGCGAAGCTCTCTGTGGCGCAGGTGCCGGTTACAGTCCCGTGCTCTATATGAATATGGGCAGCGGAGTCGGCGGCGGAGCCGTAGTGAACGGAGAAATCTACCACGGAGCGATTCCTGGCGAAATCGAGATCGGTCACATTCGTCTGGATAAGACCGGGCGCACGGTGGAATCCTGCTGTTCCGGCTGGGCTGTGGATAAACGCATCCAGACGGCCATCCAATCCAATCCCGATTGTAAACTGGCCGAACTCTGCGCTGGAATGGAGACAAAACAGGCGATAAACCTGTTGCCGGCTTTGCGTGAGAAAGATCCTGTCGCGCAGAAAATTTTAAAGGAAGTTGCGGATGACTTGGCTTTTGCCTTGTCGCACGCGACCCACCTGATCCATCCCCAGGCGGTCGTTCTGGGCGGTGGCCTTTCTCTGATAGGGGAACCGTTGAGAGAAGCTGTGCAGCAGGCTCTGCCTCAATACCTCATGAATGCTTTTCAGCCGGGACCAAAAGTGCTTATCGCACAGCTGGGTGAGAATGTTGTTCCGGTTGGAGCGCTGGAGCTGGTCAAACATACAGCTGTCTAAGCGAACATTTTCATAAAAAAAAGAGACGCCGTTTTTTACAGCGTCTCTTTTTCGTTTTTAGAATAATGTTTTATTCTTTCTTCTCATCTGCGGTTTCAGAAACCTCTTTATTCTCGGCATCGTCCTCGTCAGAAGAATGAGAGTGGTACCCATAATAGTAACCATTGGTTTTCTTCTTATGGCGGCGTTTCTTTCTTCTCTTTTCTTTGCCGTCGGCACCGCCGTAGTATTCGTAATAATCGTAATAATAGTAGTAGCTGTCGTTACGAGTAGAATAGCCGCGATTGAAGACCAGACCCATCAGAGGAATCTTTCTGGTGCGCAGACGTTTCAGGGATTCGCGCGCGAAGCGGATAGAGGTGAAGGCACCGCGAACGACAAAGAGTACACCATCCACACGGCGAGCCAGATTACTGGTATCGTCCGTAGCCAGCAGCGGAGCGGAGTCCATGATGATGAAGTCGTACTTGGCTCTCATCTCGTTCAGCAGCACATCCAGTGAAGGATGGAGGAAGAGCTCACCCGGACTCTTTTGAAGTTTACCGGCAGGGATCAGATCCAGATTCTCAACATCCGTGTGTTTGACCACTTGATCAGAGGATACTTTCTGATGCAGGAATTCTACCAGACCCGGAACGGACTCGATCTTGAACTTCTTGCAGATATGGCCACGACGAATATCAGCGTCAATCAAAAGAACTTTCGATCCAGCCATTGCCAGCGAGACGGCCAGGTTGGTTGAAACCGTGGATTTACCTTCAGACGGAACAGAACTGGTGACGCACATCACTTTGGGTACTTTCCCTTGATCATAAGAGAAAATGATAGACGAGCGCAGGTTACGGAAGGATTCGATCAGTGCGTGACTGTCCTCATTCTCTTCGGAAAGGAGATGGAGTTCGTCATCTTCTTGGAATTTACTGACTTCAGGGATCTGTCCCAGAACGTTTTCTGTGAACTGGTCACGAAGCTCAGAAATGGTTCCAAAAGTGTCATCAAAGAGGTCAATGATATAGAGAGCGACAAAACCAATGAAGATACCGGCCAGGAAACCGAGGAGGAGCTTCATTGAGCGATGAGCCACATTCTTGGCCGGAGAGGCTTTATCCATGATGCTCAAGCTTTCGTTGGACATGACCTTACTGAGATCGACCGTGCGGAGCATCTCAGTGAGTTTTTGGAACATATCCTGTTTGCGTTTAAGATCTTCCTGCATATTGGTGTATTCCACCAACATTTTATCCGCGGCAGAGGCTTGAGCCTGCATATCGTCAAACGCGGCCTGGAGCTGTTTGACCTTGATTTCCAAGGCACTGCGCTGGGATACAATGGTATCCATAGCCATCTGTTTGAAGCTATCCACCACGTTCTGGAGAGCGGAAATTTGCTGATCCAAATCACGAACTTTCGGGTGGGAATCTCTTAGGAACTCGGTCAGTTCCTCACGGTTAGCCTGCAATTTGGTCAATTCCTGCAAGCTCTTGTAGTATTCAGCTTGAGGCTTGGCTAATGCAGAGGCCATGTCTGAACTGACACCTGTACTAACCGCAGACCCGTTTGAGAGAGCCGTGCTGCCTTGACGCATGACAACGGCCTGGATCTGTTCCGGGGTCATCTCGTTCAGAGCGTCCAGTTCACGTTTGGTGCGGTTCAATTCGGTATTGATATCGCCTAATTCTTTGGCGCGACCGGAACCGACTTGTTCCAGCATAACAACATTGTTAGTAGCGCGAAAATTAGAAATACCATCACGAAGAGCTTGGATTTCTGTATCCAGAGTAGCGATCTGATTGGTCAGAGACTCGAATGTGGTTTCAGAAGTTTTTTCACGCAATTCCTTCTTATAGGCCAGGTAAGCATCCATCACACAGTTCAGATAATCCTGAACTTGTTTGGCATCTTCGCCCACAGCCGTAAGAGTCAGTGCCTGATTGCGCAAGCTGTCCTTTGAAGTGAATGTGAACATTTTTGCGTTATTTGTCCAAGCCTCAAGAGCTTCTGGATGGATTTCCAAGAATCTGTTCATAGCATCATCTTGAACGCGTTGACTTTTTAGCATTTCGCTCTGGGTGCCCATGAAGTTCTGGATTTCATCTGTCACGAGCTTGTCGGTCGTAGCCATTCTTTGTGCCATGACCATTTTGCTTTGGGACTGGAACTTCGGAGGCATGGTCGAAATCAGCACGAACGCAGGGCCTAATCCCAGTAAAATACCGAGGAGCATGACCCACCACCGCTTGCGAAGAAGGATCTTGTAGCGATGGACACGCAGCATGATTTCGTTGCTGATGGAGAAACGATCCTCACGCATCTGAGGCCGCATCCCATCGATTCCCTCCATTTCATTGAGCGGAATTTGAGGTCTATTTTCGTTTGAATCCATTCTAAATCTTTCAGTTATATTTAATTATAATATGATGGGAATTATCTGAAGTAGCTTTGCGGTACGTAAATCAAGTCTCCGGCCTTCACATCCATATCCAGATCCAGCTTACCTTTTTCCTGAACGTCTTTGACGTTGATGTAGAAGTTTTTAGGCTCACCGTCAATAATACGGGTCAGCTGGACTTTTTTCAGATTAGCGAAATCGGTTCCGCCGCCGGCCTTGGCGATAGCCATGGTGACGGTGTAGATCTCACCGGGAAGAAGCTGCTGTAAACCAGGTGTTTTAACATAGCCCTGAACGGTGATGGTACCGGTATTTGTATAAGCGATAGAGGAAACACTGACGCGAACCGTAGCCCGTTTGTAGTGAGTCCGTTCCAGCTCTCTTTTGATATCAAAAGCCACTTCACGACAGGTTTTTCCTGCGGCTTTAATAAGACCTTCATAGTAGGGGATGACCAAATCTCCAGAGTCGGTGACTGTCAACTCGATGGGCAGGTCTCTGTCTTCAAAAACCTGATAGTTCACCGTGTAACCCTTTTGGAGCTTTTGTAAGTTATCCAACGTGTTCATATCCAGTGCGGGTGGAGTTTTGAACTGGTTGGTTCCTTTCGCTGGAGTTTCATCAGCAGCGTTGATTGTGGTTGTCCACAGGGAAAAAGTCAGCAGACAGGCCGCGGTCATTCCCACTATTTTTTTAATGTTTATCATAACTTAAATTTTATATATAAAATGTTAGAAAGTGTATTGTATCCCCAGCATGACCTGATGAACATCGTACTTGCTGTAAGTAGAATGATCTCGTTCGTAAGTATAGTAAGTATATCTTAGAGAAGGTTCCCAGCGCTCTAGGAAGGTGTAGGCGATCCGGATGCCGCCTGCGTAGTATTCGGAATGAGCGTCATTCCGGTTTTTATAGCGGATACCGGTCTCTTTGTAAAAATTGATCGAGCAATAAAAATCAATATTGAAGTCGCGGATATAGCTGAATCGGATGGTATCGCCAATAGTGATGGTTTCCTGATTGTCAGAGTTCCAACTCAAACGATTGCCTCTAAAAACGTTCAAAGAATTGACCAGCCAGGGAGTGATTACATAGTCTATGTTGCCTTTGGCATACCAGTCATTGATATCATCTGTTACCGGATCGTTATCATTCTGGAAGAAAGTAGCATAGCTGTAGCCGGCACCCACTTTGAATTTGATCCGTCTACCCAATTTCATAGCATAGAAAGGACCTATGTCTAAACGAAATTGATCGTTGAGGCTGTTAGATTTACCATGCTTAGAGAAAAAATGAACAGGATCGTTAGCTTCGATACCTGTTTCTATAGTGGGTGTGATGAAATACGAGGCAGATTGAGTAAACAGTCCGGAATTGCGATCCATATATTCATAACGACTATTATCAGTATGGAACCAGTTCCAATCTGCGGATCCTTTGAAAAGAAAAGCACCCGTATCCCAGTCTGCGGCAGCACCTAATTTGTTATCATAACGACCGAATTTTACACTTTCAATATCAACGAATTCTCCGCTCTCTTGGGCAATTCTGATGTTATTGATATCTTCTTGATAAGAAAACGCATCCCTCAACTTGACATGTGTATCTCCAATAAATAGATGATAAGCAAATTCCGTATCAGGAGAAATAAGAGGTGAGTAGGTATTGATGGAAGTGTGTTTGGTGTAAATATCAGTACCAACACCCAGAGTCAGGTCAATGCTATTGAAATCAGAGACAGCACGGTAAAAGTCGAATTTGACTTCAGGGCGAATGATGAAATCATCCGCATCTCCTTTGATATAAGACTCATCTCTACGATAGATATTGCTGTTGTATTCCACGTCCACGCGGGGACGGATACCGAAGTTCCACTTGTTCCAGCTGAGGAAATGACCAGACTTGGTCTCTGTTTGTCCGCGAATGATAGATTCAGCGGCGGCTTCGCCGGAGGTGGAGCGCTGACGGGAGACTTGTGCTTGAGCCTCATTGGGAAAGCTAACAACAAAAGAGCCTAAAAGACATGAAAGCCCCAGGCCTTTATATAAATGTGTTTTACCTAAATTGTTTTTCACCATCACTCAACTGTCAGAGGCACAAGATGTTTTGCTTTATTTATATTTGCCCCTAATAGCCATTTTCAAAGGAGCAACAGAATCATGACACCACTATGATTCCTATCACGTCAAAACATGACGCACCCCTATTCTTGCAGGTATTCTTATAAAATTCAATAAGTTTTTTATAAACAGCCAATTTATAAAATTTTAAATGATAGAAAATTGGCTTTGGAAGGTGACAAAATCGTTCCTGGCATGTAAACTGGACGAAGCGGGGATCTATCGGAAAAAGAGTCCCATTGAAAATTTTATTATGCGTTCAGATATCATCAAAAAGGGTTTCGAGCACGCGCCTCATCGCGGGTTGCTGCGCGCTACCGGAGCCATCACATCGGAAGAGGATTTCAATAAACCTTTTATAGCGATCGCGAATAGTCACATTGATATTATTCCCGGTCATGCTCATTTGAATGAAGTGGGACAAATGGTCAAGCAGGCTGTGAGAGAAGCCGGCGGCATCCCGTTTGTTTTTAACACGATCGGAGTGGATGACGGCATCGCGATGGGGCATACAGGGATGAAATACTCGCTGCCCAGCCGTGAACTGATTGCCGATTGCATGGAGACGATGCTTCGGGCACATTGCTTTGATGGGCTGATCTGCATTCCGAACTGCGACAAGATCGTTCCCGGTATGCTGATGGCTTCCATGCGGGTGAATCTGCCGACGATTTTTGTCAGTGGCGGTCCGATGGCCGCGGGTGTTATGCGGCGTGAATCAGGTGAGACTCCTTTTACTTTAGCGCAGAAAGCGGCGGACTTGATCTCTATCACCAAGGGAGTAGGAGCAAAACAAGCCGGACAGATCACCGAAGCCCAGCTGAAGGAGCTGGAACAGAGTGCATGTCCCGGCTGCGGTTCCTGTTCCGGGATGTTTACGGCGAACAGCATGAACTGCTTGTGCGAAGCTTTGGGAATGGCATTGCCGGGGAATGGAACGATCCTGGCGACTTCCAAGGAACGTGAAGCTCTCTATACCGCGGCGGCCAGACAAATCATCCGCCTGATCGAGATGGATCTGAAACCGAGGGATATAGCGACTTTGGAAGCGCTTGATAACGCACTGGCTTTAGATGTGGCGATGGGTGGTTCCACGAATACCATTTTGCATACATTGGCCATCGCTCGTGAAGCCGGTATCGAGTACGACATTGACCGGATCGATCAAATCTCCCGTCGGGTGCCTTGTTTGTGCAAGGTTTCTCCATCCAGTGATTATCATGTGCAGGATGTTCACCGGGCAGGCGGCATCCACACCATTCTGGGTGAACTGCGCCGCATTGATGAAGCCAACGGTTTTATCAATGGCGAGTACATCCATGGCGGAACACCAACCGAAAAGCCGATTTTGAATCTGAAAGCCAAGACTGTTACCGGCAAGACTCTTGGAGAGAATATTGATGATTGGGATATGCGTTCCGGTCGCCGTTTGCGCAAGGCGGAGGTCGTCCGCTGTTCCGGTGCGTGTGCTCAGGCCGATTCAGAGGGACGTTTAGGACGGAGACCTGTTGAATTTTTGACAGGAGATCCAACCGGAGTTCTCTTATGGAGGATCGCGGCTGCATGGAATTTGGCGGACGCTTATGCATTTACTGCGGTAATGGAAGAAAGAGGTCAGGTCAAACTTTCTGCGGAAAATGTTCTGAAGGGCGAAGTGAATATTTTATCCGGCATCAGTGATTATCTGAAAGCCAATCAGCCGACCATTCGCGCGGAGCTGGCAATGGGCCCCAGTCAGACACCGGGCATCCTCTTGTGGAAATACGCGGGAGGAATGAAGACTCGTTTCGGTGTACTACGCGGTACTCTGGGCAAGCAGGATTGTTTCCGTTCGCTGACTCTGGAGACGGATGAAAAGAAAGTTACCCGTTTTGAACCTGCTGGTATTGTTCCTTACGATTCCACATTCCGTTTTGATCCCAAAGACTGCATCCGCGATAAAGCCCATGCTTATACAAAGGATGGCGGACTTTCCGTTCTTTACGGTCAGCTGGCACCGGAAGGCTGTGTGATCAAGACCGCCGGTATATCTCAAGGATTCAAAGACAACTGCGGACCGGACTTTATATTTGAAGGACCTTGTGTTATTTTCGAGAGCCAGGAAGAAGCCTGTGATGGTATCCTGGGCGGCAAGGTCAAAGAAGGCGACATCGTCATCATCCGCAATGAAGGTCCGCGCGGCGGTCCGGGTATGCAGGAAATGCTTTCGCCCACCAGTTACATCGTGGGAATGGGCTTAGGTGATAAAGTGGCTTTGATCACAGATGGACGTTTCAGCGGTGGTACCTCCGGAGCCTGCATCGGTCATGTCTCACCCGAAGCGGCTGAAGGCGGCCCAATCGGTTTGCTGAAACAAGGTGACCGGTTGAGGATCGATTTCCCGAATCGCAAGATCGACATTCTGGTGGATTCTGCTGAATTAGAAAAACGCAAAGAGACATGGAAACCGCTGAAGCGGGAAGTGACCGGCTGGCTGGCGCGTTATCAAAAACTGGTCAGCAATGCCAGCAAAGGCGGTATTCTGCTAGGTTAATAATCACGAGATGGAATTTCTCAACAGTAAACCGATTTTTCTGGTCGTTTCGGCACCCAGCGGCGGCGGTAAAACAACTGTGTGCAATCGGCTGCTGGCTTCTGATCTGGGGCTGCAGCGCGCCATCACTTGTACGACGCGCGCTCCCAGACCGGGTGAAGTTGATGGCAAGGATTATTATTTCCTGACAAAGGATCAGTTTGAATCCAGGAAAGCCGCGGATGAATTTCTGGAATGTGCCAATGTCTATGGGAATTTCTACGGCACACTGAAGAGCGAGATCATCCGTCGTTTAGAGTTGGGACAAGATGTCATCGTTTCCGTAGATGTGCAGGGCGTGGCATCCATTGCCAAGATGGCTAAGAACGATCCTGTTTTGTCTGCTTCGTTTGTTTCGCTGTTCATCGCTTTGCCAAGCGTGGAAGCCTTGCGCAAACGCCTGGAGGGACGGGGAAGTGATTCTCCCGAAGTGATCCAAAAGCGGCTGGATACGGCTTGCGCGGAAATGCAGACTTGCGGCGGCTTTGATTATATCCTCCTGAGTGGAAGCATGGATGAGGATTATGAAAGAGCTTACGCAGTTGTGCTGGCGGAGAAAATGAAGCGCTCCCGCGTCAGTCAGAGCGATTTGGAAAAATACATCGGCTTGTTTCATTGACACGGAAAATAATTGAATTTTGATTGATGATATGAATACAACACCCATCAAGACAGCTCATGTAGTGGTCGGAGTGACCGGCTCTATCGCGGCGCACAAGGCGATCGATTTGGTGAGTCTTTTGACTCATTGGAACAGTGAAAATGTGCGCTGTGAGGTGAGAGTCGTGATGACGGCTGACGCGCAGAAATTCGTTACGGAAGTCCCATTCCGTACACTGTCGAGAAATGCTGTGGTGCGGGATCTCTATGAAAGCGATGAGCAGTGGAGCCCTCGTCATATCGCACTGGCGGATTGGGCGGATCTGCTTGTGATCGCGCCGGCAACGGCGAACACGATCGCCAAGCTGGCTTGCGGCATCGCGGACAATGCGTTGACCTGTCTGGCACTGGCGTTACATCAGGAGACTGGAGTGCTGATCGCTCCGGCGATGAACGGGCGAATGTGGCAACATCCGGCAACGGAAGAAAATGTGAGCATCTTGAAGAATCGAGGTGTGGAGTTTATTGGTCCTGATGAAGGATTGCAGGCGTGCGGTTATTCAGGAAAAGGCCGTATGAGCCCGGTGGATCAGATCGCCGATCGTATCAGACAGATGCTGTCTGAAAGGGGTATTTAAACTTACGGCTTGTAGCCGAATTTTTTTAAGACAGAGCTTTGAGCTTCGGCCGCGCTTTTACCGGTAGCGGCCATTTCAGCGGCAACCAGTGTGGAAAAATAGACGGTAGAAACGGATGTTCCGGTGGTCAGATACCAGGAATCATCAAAATAGAAAAGCCCGGTCCCGGCTGTAGCCGCGTCCACAAAATTTCCATAATTTGCATAGGGAGCGATTTGCCCCCGTTCCAATGCGGTAACACCCACCACACCTTTATAACCGGCCGGGTAAGTCGTCTGCCCGGTGGGTTCATTCCCGGCAGCAGCGGCAATCATTCTGCCGTTTGCGAGTGCGCCCTGAATAGCATCGTTCAAATAAGGAGAATAACCATCACCGCTCAGACTGATGTTGATGACATCCACACCGGCGGCGTTGGCATAGTTCACCGCTTCGGCCACAGAAAAGGCATCGCCATACCCTTCGGAGCCGACTGCGATCAGGGGCAGATAATTGAAATCGAGTGCGTCATAGCCGCTGTTCTGAAGCCAGAAAAGGGAGGACCCCAGCATACTGTCCACATGAGTCGGGTCGGAGGATAAGTTGTAGCTCTTGGTATATTCACCCGTAAAATCCACAGGTGTGAGCAGGACATCACTGTAGTTGATGCCGTCCAGATGCGGAGCCGAATCGATCATCGCGATAGTGGTCTTTTCACCCGAAACGGCTGTTACTTTTTTAGGAATGGCAAGTCCCTGTGAAACAACTTCCTTTGCTGTCTCCGGCGAGATCATGTAGTAATTATTTTGAAGTGAATCAATGTCGGATTCCATTAGTTTGGCCAGGATCTCTTTGGCTCTGGCCACACCTTCCTCATCCTCAAAGATAAAGCGGATTGCCTTGCCGTCTTTGCTGACGGCACCGACTTTGCCGCCGATCAGCTGGGCGATCTCCTGCGGTGTGAGCTTGGAGCCTTTTTTGAGGACTACGACCAGCTCATTAGGAATCGGCTGGGAAAGATCCGGCCGGATGAATTCCGTGGCATCTTTCTGATCTTTTTGAAATACCAGCAGCCGCTGTCCATGTGTGCCGTCCGATACCAGCGCGTAATTGAGACTGCCGAAAAGCAGCGGCAGCGATTCATGAGAGGGGAGGTCTTTGAACTTCGCGCTGACCATGCGGTTCAGTCCCGGTTCCATGAATACCTTCCATCCCGTAACGGTGGCCAGCTGGCGCAGGACCGTTTTGAGCGGTGCACCTTCGATTGCGGCGTTCAGGCAGTCTTTTTTCTTTTCGCTTTGGGAAAAGAATTCCGTGGTTTTTAGCGGAGCGGGTGCTTTTACATCCTGAACAGCATTTGTTTTCTCCACTTGTTTAGTGGGAGCCGCTGACGGAGTTTCCGCCGAATAGAGGTCACTTTGCAGGCAAATGAACAATACCGCCGCCATTCCCAGGATCACCTGCAGGCGTGCGCGCGCAAAGATGTTGAAAGAAGCATCTTTGCAGTAAAGTTGTTCAGTTGCCCTCACTGGTTATAAAACACTGTCGGAGACCGAAAGTTGCGATTCTTATTTCTTGGGGAAGTTGGGATCATTCCTCAACTTCTCAAAGCGTTGATCCTGTTGCAGTACACTCAAAATATCCCTCGCGGAGGGATTGGTCTGCCGCTGGACCTGATTCAGTTCGATAGCGTGATTCAGATGTTCCAGCGCCTGAGCCTGATCTCCCAGAATGCACTCGATAGCCGCCAGATCGTAAAGGATCTCCGCATTGTCCGGAGCCATTTCGACTGCGCGCTGCAGGATCGAAAGAGTCGCGTCCGCGTCACCGATCTTGAGCATGGCCTGAGCCGCGGCGATCACACCTGTCAGGGAGAGATTTTTATTCTTCAGAAGATTCGTTATGACCTCTCTGGCCTTATCTTCCTGAGATGTCATCGTGTAGGTGGCGAACAGATACATGGCGTTTTCCGGGTCGCCCGGATTTTCGTCGTTGAGCTTCTTCAGCCGGGGCATGACATTGAGGAGAAGTTCCTGCGCCTCGGCAACACGGTTGTCGTTGAGGTAGGCGGTAGCCAGAGCCACGGTGTTGGAGATATGATTTGTATCGGTTTTGTAAAGACCCTCCAGCTGCTGGATATTGGCGGACTGCTGTCCGCGTTTGTATTCATCACGCATACGGATGATCGTCGCGATGACTTCCTCGATACCGCGGTTTTCAGGGTCGAAGCGGAGTGTCGTCAACGCCAGATCTATCGCTTCATCAAAGCGGGATTGAACGGCCAGAACGTTGACCAACTTGTAGAGAGCTTCCGGCGAGAAGGGGCATATCGCAAAGGCTTGCTTGCCGGCGAATTCCGCTTCTTTCAGGAGACGCTGCTGCTCTTCGGTCGAGGTCGCGTAGTTGACGCGCCACCAATAGAGACCTGTCACCGCGGAGCGCAGTTTGGAGAAGGATTTCTGCGCGTCATTGTCGCGGATGAACTTCATGTCGCCTTTGTAGTTGCTGAAGTTGCCTTTCAGATAAACATCCTCGGCAAACTGGCAAAGCTCGCTGATGGAGGTATCGTAGGTGATCCAGTTGCCGCAGAGACGGTCCATATACTTGCACCAGAATTCGTGATCCTTATCAACAATTTCCTGGGTGAATTCCACAACAGGCTCACGGTTCAGCTTCAGGATGATCCCGTAGGGTGTGAGATAAGGGAACATCCAGTCCAGCGCGAAGGATTCCTCCACAAAGAACTCATTATTCGGGTTGTGATCGAAAATAACTTTTGTCAGCAGTCCATTGATGCCCATGACTGCGCCCTGGCCGGAGACGGCTCCTGACCGCGGATCGTAAACCTCACCGGGACGGAGCAATCCTTTTTCAGCGCGTTCCGTGGCATCACGCATATATTCCATGTAGGCATTGTAGAAATCAATGTCGGAAGGCGTATAGATCTCTTGGGGCGGATAGACTCCCTCGCTGCGGCGTTTGGCTTCCACCTTGGCACCGTAAACCATGAACGTATTGTCCAGTTTTTGGGCGAACCAGTCTATCGGTTTGCCGATGAAGCCCGGCATCTTGGCGGTGTTCGTTTTCACCAGCTCGGAGAAGAATGGTGTATCTTTCTGGCTGGAGCGGAAGTAATGGGCGCGGATGTAATCCAGGTACGGTTCATCGGCCAGTGCGTTCTGCGTGATAATATAAACATCGCGGCGGTCGAATTTCGGATCACGTCTCTTTTCGGGCGGGATAAAGCTCTCGCAGAAGATCATGTATGTCGGACAAAAACGGCCGGGATCCGTTCCGCCGAAAAGGATGGCGCTCTTCGTCATTTCCGGATAAAGCGGAGTGCCGTCCGCCTGCTCAAAAGGCGGTGTGAACATATCATGACCGTACCAGAAACCGAAGAGGTGTCCGTGTTGTTCATTGTCCCACCAGTGTGCCATCACCGTATAGACGGGCATGAACAGGACAATGATGAAGATCGGTCCCATGGGAGCTTTTTGGCGGTTCAGGATGAACAGAGCGACCAGTGCCGCTGTCATCAGCAGTCCCAGGATCGCTGTGGTGATGAAAAGGGGATTTTTGGAATCACTCAGTGTGGCTGCCACACCGTAGAGAGCAAAGCCGCCGGCTATAGCCGCGCTGTAGGTAAAGGCTTCGCGATAGCGTTCGTACCGGGTGCAGAGGAATCCCAGCAGGATCGCCAGACCGTAACCGATCCATAATGCGAAAAAGACGTAAGAAGCCGTAAAGAAGACCTTGTGCAGATCCTGACTTTGTTTATCCGAGCTGGGGTTCAGCAGGATCAGCAGCAGGATCGCCAGACAGAAGAAAACACTGGTCGTTCCGGCCAGCCAGGTACGCTCAAATTTTCCGAAGATCTCTTTGTAATAAACGAAAGGAGTCGAAACCAGCATCAGGATGATCCATCCGGCAAAGAAACCGATGTAAGTATCCGGTGACTTGGCATAGTAACCGGCCATGGGAACATGCGCCACCTGGTTCTTCAGCGAGACCAGCAGTCCCAGCAGGAACAGCGCGCCGTAAAATACGGAGATCCAGAAAAGACGGTTTTTGTGTTTCTTTTCCATCTTCAGGAAGAAGAGGAACAGGAAGGGGATCAGTGCCAGCAACAGCATCACGATCGTGAATTCGTTCAACGCGCCCAGTGTGTACACACGCACCTGGTCAAAGAAGATCAGCAGGTCATTGGTCGGTTTGGCCGATTCATACTGACCGCGGGTCAGCGCGTGGAAGAAGCCTCTCACCGTCCGGGCGTAGCCCCAGTTCATGGGCGGGTTCGTCATGGAGGAGATCGGCATGAATAAATAGAACATATTGGCCAGCAGCCAGGCAAAGCCGGAGGCAAACACGGCGGCGATATTGTGCCACCATTCCTTCAGCACGTACTTGTTTTTCACCGCCAGATAAATGTAGCCGATGATGGAGGAGATGCCCACGGCGATGAAGATACTGAAGATGGCCTTCTCCGGATTCAGGTTTGCGTACTTGCCGTTGATCGCTCCGATCAGCGCGTAGAGGAAGATCACCGAATTACCCATCAGCATCTCGCGGCCGAGGGTCGGATTGATCAGGATGACCATCATTTCCAGACCCATGGCGGCCACCAGCAGCGACTGGTGGTTTGTAAAGCAGATGCCGAACATGAACATGGCCATGTATAAATAATGGCGTTGGGCCGGCGCGTACATCCAGCGCATCATCAGGGCCATCACCGTCACCAGCGAGAGCACCGACAGGGTATAGACCTCTACGATGACCGACTGGCTCCATATAAATCCATTGTAGCCGAAGATCATTCCGCCCACAAATCCGCACAGCGCGCAGATCAGGTGACTCATCTTCGGGGCAAGTTCTTTAGTCTCCTCCAGGGTCTCCAGGATCATGTTGGAACCGCGGCTGATCAGCAGGGCGATCACACCGCAGGAAAGCGCGGAGGCAAAGGCCGAGGAGATCGCCACGCGGTAGGCGATATTGGAGATCGGCACCAGCACTGTAAAGAGCCAGGTGTAGATCGTCCAGACAGGATATCCGGGCGGATGCGGTACACCGGCATAGTAGGAGCCCACGGCCAGCTCGCCGCAGTCCTCCAGGGTCAAGTCCGGTGCCAGTGTGATCAGATAACCGAAGAAGGCGACCAGAAAAGTGATCCCCATCGTCATCCAGTCCACCTTGCGGTAGAGGGGTGTCTGGGGAGTGCCAATGCCAAAATGCTCTTTGAGCGCTTGAGAAAACTTCATTTTATGGATTTACGAAATACTAAAAGGAGAGACGCGAATACTCCCGCGTCTCCCTCAAAACAGAATGATTTAATCAACAAACTTGCGGGCCTTCAGCCAGTAGATCAGGTCGTTGCCCCAGGGATGGACGACTGTCTTTTCGGTGTCGCCCTCTTTGACTTTCTTCTCGGACAGTCCCATGCCGTGACCGCCTTTTTCAAAGATATGCAGATCAAAGGGAACGCCCGCTTTTCTGAGAGCGGCCGCGAACTGCAGGGAGTTCTCCACCGGTACGGCTCCGTCTTCCCAGGTGTGCCAGATAAAGCAGGGAGGAGTGTCCTTGCTGACCATCTTCTCACCGCTCATGTAATTGATCATTCCTTCAGAAGGCTCTTTGCCCAAAAGGTTTTCCTTGGTGCCTTGATGGGTGAACTCGCCCAGGGTCACCACCGGATAGCAGAGGATGCCCAGATCCGGACGGGAGCTCAGACGATCGATGGGATCCAGCGCCGTTGGCACTTCTTTCTCAAAATGAGTGACTAATGAACTGGCCAGATGACCGCCGGCGGAGGAACCCATGATGGCGATCCGGTTCGGATCCAGTCCCCATTTTTCGGCGTTGAAGCGGACCACACGCACCGCGCGGGCCGCGTCGCTGATCATGCTGGGATGATGATAACCACCTGAAGCCAAACGGTATTTCAGTACAAAAGCGGTCACGCCGTATTGGTTCAGGAACCGCGCGTAACCCGCGCCTTCATGGTCAGCCAGACCCCAGTAGCTGCCGCCGGGGCAGATCACCACGGACGAACCCGTGGCTTTGCCTTCGGGCTTAAAAACGGTCAGAGTGGGAATATCCTTATCCTCAGCTCCTTGCGCACCGGGAGCGTCTCCTTCCCACAGGCGGATGACTTCCGCTTGAACACATAAACTCATCATTAAACACGCACCAATTATCAGACTTTTTAAACTTCTCATAACAACGACATTCCAGTCGCCACCAGTCTAACGGTATTTCAAAGCTTTTTCAACCGAAATCCATAAGAACGAGCAAGTCGGATAATGATCATCCTTTTCGGTGTGATTTTCTCATGGCAAAAAAAGATATACCCAAAACAGCAATGACAGCCAATACGATATAAATGCCGTTTTTTCTGGGAGTGTGTGCTGATGTAAGTTTTTTCTGTTCATCCCAGTTTTGGATCACTTCTTCATCCGTCAGCATTCTTTGGGGCGTGCCTTCGCTTGTCTTATATAAAACATTCGTTCCGGAGACCCAGTATATCTTCAAATCGGTATCTCCTTCATTCTCACCCAAAGCAAAATCTTTTCTCGAAAACTGTGGATCCAGGTCTAAATGGTCAAAGATATAAGAACTGTAGAAATTGGTCTGGATCTCGGTGCTGTTGTACTTACCGATCAGGTCATAGACTTTTATCTCGCTTGGGAAAAAATCCGGAGTCTTGCCTTTTTGATAAGAACACTCCATCCGGTTTCCCAGGGCGTATGTTGGATTTTCTTCCGAAACATCTTGGGGCAGAGAATATAAAATAGTTCTCGTTTTCAAATATCCCTGTTCATCCATCTCGAAAATAACATCTGCTTTCTTCTCTTTTTGTTTATCCTGAATGATGAAATTTCCTTCCGGGTTTTTGACGATGGCTTCTTCGGAAAAACTGAATAATGAGATATAACCCAAAGCTTTAGAAATCATATCCTTTTCTCTTTGTAAGATGGGATTGTTCATTTCCGAGGCTTTTCCCGTATTGGTCCAAAGGGTCAAATTCTTGTTTGCGACTTTCCAATACTCATTTTGATACCGGCTCCAGGCTGAAAAATAGGAATCTGTTTGTCCCAAGTCGGACCGATCCGCAACCGACTTGTCCTTCACACTGAAACCATAGAACAGCATATCCTTGTCCACTTTTATCCTGAAATACGAAGGCTGACTTTTGAAAGTATTCACGGTGCTTCCTCCCATATCGTATTTTTGGGGCGGATTCAGCATGAATTCGATCAGCTGTTCCCCCGGAGTTTTCTCCGCGGCAGGGGATCCGGCCTGAGCGTATAACCCAAAGCTGCCCAGTATCCCCAGACAGAGAGCACTAAAAATCAAAAATTGTTTTTTCATAGTTGGTTCGTTTTTTCAGTTTTTATTTTCTGAGAATGTCGCAAATCGCTTATTTTCAAAAGGGATTTTCTACTAACCCGTTTTTTATCAGCACTTCTAATGATTTAATAGACTCTGCCTGTCCCTGTTCTGCGGCCTTCATCCACCATTTCTTGGCTTCTTCATAACTCTGTTTTACGCCTTCACCATAGGCGTAACTGAGACCTAAGTTGTTTTGTGCCTTAGCATGTCCCTGTTCAGCAGCCTTCCGATACCATTTAGCGGCTTCTTTGTAGTTTTGTTCTACTCCATGGCCAATGTCATAGCAGCAGCCTAAGTTAAATTGCGCATCAGGATCTCCCTGTACAGCGGCCTTTTGATACCATTTAACGGCTTCTTTATAGTTTTGTTTTACGCCTTGGCCATTGTAATAGCTATTACCTAATTTAAATTGTGCATCAGGATCTCCCTGTACAGCGGCTTTTTGATACCATTTAACGGCTTCTTTATAGTTTTGTTTTACACCTTGACCATTGTTATAGCAGATACCTAAATTAAATTGCGCATAGGCATTTCCTTGTACAGCGGCTTTTCGATACCATTTAACAGCTTTTTCATAATTTTGTTCTACACCTCTGCCATTGTAATAACAGATACCTAAATTATATTGAGCTTGAGAAATGCCTTGTTCCGCGGCCTTTTGATGCCATTTAGCGGCTTCTCTATAGTTTTGTTTTACACCTTGGCCATTGTAATAGCAGATGCCTAAATTAAATTGTGCTTGGGAAATGCCTTGTTCAGCAGCCTTTCGCCACCACTTTGCGACCTCTTTTTGATTTTGTTCTGTTCCTTGTCCCTGCCAATAGCAGGCACCTAGGTTACATTGGGCTTTAGAATGCCCTTGTTCAGCGGCTTTTAGCCACCATTTTATGGCTTCTTCATCATTTCTTTCCACTCCATCACCAATGTGATAACAGGCACCCAGGTTGTATTGGGCGAAAGGATTATTCTGTTCAGCGGCCTTCAGCCACCATTTTATGGCCTCTTTTTGATTTTGTTCAACGCCTTCACCATTGGCATAGCTGAAACCTAAGTTGCTTTGTGCATCGGCATATCCTTGTTCTGCGGCTTTCCGATACCATTTTACGGCTTCTTTATAATTTTGTTTTACTTTCTCTCCGGATTCATAGCAGTCACCCAAAAGACATTGCATCTTCGCGTCTCCCTGTTCCGCCAGTTCCCGGACGCGCTCGATAGGTATTTTTATATCTTTCATGTTCAGTTTTTTGTTTTCTGAGAGTATTGTAAACCGTTCATTTTCAGAAGAGATTTTTTATTACTCCCATTTTTTTCAGCATCTTTAATACGTTAAGAGATTCAGTGTCTCCCTTTGCAAGGGATAATCTAAGCCATTTTACGGCTTCTTCGTAGTCTTGTTCAACACCTTGAGCATTGACGTAGCAGCAGCCTATGTTATGTTGCGCCTCAGTATGTCCCTGTTCCGCAGCCTTGCGCCACCATTTGGCGGCTTCTTTATCGTCTTGTCTTACACCTTGTCCCGCGGCATAGCAGATACCTAAGTTGTATTGTGCTTGAGCCACGCCTTGTTCCGCGGCTTTCAACCACCACTTAACGGCTTCTTCGTTATCTCGTTTTACTCCCTGTCCAGTGACATAGCTGTTGGCTAAGTTAAATAGCGCTTCGGTGTGTCCTTGTTCCGCGGCCTTCCGCCACCACTTCACAGCTTCTTCGTAATTTTGTTTTACGCCGTGACCTTTTTCATAACAGACACCTAAGCCACATTGGGCTTCAGGTAAACCTTTTTCAGCAGACTTTTTCCACAATTTGGCGGCTTCCTGGTAATTTTGCTGTATGCCTTGACCAGTGTAATAGCAGAGGGCTAAATTATGTTGCGCTTTGATATTCCCTTGTTCTGCCAATATACGCATTTCATTTATAAATTCTTTAAAATCTTCCATAACCAATTTCTTTTATAGAAATATTTAATTCCTGTTTTTCCATGAGTATCGCAAGCCGGTCATTTTCAGAAGGGATTTTTTATTAACCCTTTTTTTATCAGCTTCTTTAATGCTTCAAAAGAGTCAGCATATCCTTGTTCAGCGCTTTTAGTCCACCACTTGGCGGCTTCTTCATAATCTTGTTCTACTCCATTGCCATTATAATAGCAAATACCCAAGTTAAATTGTGCTTTGTCATATCCCTGAGCAGAGGCCAATCGAAACAATTTAGCTGCTTCTTTATAATTCTGCTCTACACCTTGACCTTTGTAATAGCTGATACCTAAATTAAATTGAGCATTAGCTTCTCCTTGTTGGACTGCCAATCGAAACAATTTAACTGCTTCTTTATAATTTTGTTTAACGCCTTGTCCATTGGCATAACAGCTACCTAAACTACATTGGGCATAAGCATTTCCCTGTTCCGCGGCCAACCGATACCATTTAACGGCTTCTTCATAATTTTGCTCTATACCTATGCCATATTCATAGCAGCTGCCTAAATCACATTGTGCATCAGCATTTCCTTGTTCAGCGGCTTTACGCCACCATTTAACAGCTTCTTTGTAATTCTGTTCTACATCTTGACCTTTTGCATAGGAGAGACCTAAAAAATGTTGTGCTTTGGCATCTCCTTGTTCTGCCAATAATCGCATCACATTGAATTCTTTAGCATCTTCCATAATTAGTTCCTTCTAATTTCTTCTATAGAAATATCTTTCAGTCCTGTTTACCCATGAGCTTGACTCATGTATTGATCCGCAAAGCTAGGAAAACATAATTGAGACGGGATGTCAACCGTTTTTTATGAGTGAAATATATTGAAATTCAAAGATATATAAAAACAAACAGAGCGCTTTCCGGAAGGAAAACGCTCTGTTATTGGGTAACGTG
>Ga0265298_10001740_pt1 | contig 31921 bp, 23 predicted proteins | sample AusTroGonzalo_MG_3_FD_193486 | JGI IMG/M metagenome (GOLD analysis project Ga0265298, IMG submission 193486) | Bovine rumen microbial communities from tropical cattle in Woodstock, Queensland, Australia - Gonzalo_01 | ecosystem: Host-associated > Mammals > Digestive system > Stomach > Rumen ... | reverse complement strand
TCCCATCGTACAGATTTGCGACGCCATCAGTGGTGCCCGTCCTGGTGCCCGCCGTGAAATAGTCGAGGCTTATATCAAGCGTCTGAACGACCTCGAGGCCATTGCCATGTCCTATCCCGGTGTCACCAAGACCTACGCCATCCAGGCTGGCCGTGAGCTGCGTGTCATTGTCGGTGCCGACAAGATGGACGATGCAGAGACGGAGGCACTCAGCGGACAAATAGCCTCGAAGATTCAGAACGAGATGACCTATCCCGGACAGGTGAAGATCACCGTTATCCGCGAGACCCGCAGCGTGGCATACGCTAAATAAATAACATCATTGTTGACATAAGTATGAGAAGAGGGGCAGTCCTTTTGCTGACCTTGCTATTGTCGTCGCTGTCATTTGCCGATGACGGCAGTGCAGAACGCCTGACCAGTGTCGTGAATCCCTTCATCGGGACGGGCGGTCATGGTCATGTGACACTCTCAGCCAACGTCCCCTTCGGCTTCGTACAGCTTGGTCCCTCACAACATACTCGTGGGTGGGACTGGTGTTCTGGCTACCACTACAGTGACTCCGTGCTCATCGGCTTCGGCCACCTGCACCTGAGCGGTACGGGGGTCGGGGAGTTGGGCGACGTGGCACTGTTGCCTGTACTCGATGCCGGGCAGAAGGAGGTTAAGTTCTCGCATCAGGCAGAGCATGCACGTCCAGGCTATTACTCCGTGTTGCTCGACAATGGTATCCGTGTGGAACTGACGGCGACGGAACGTATAGGACTGCACCGCTATACATTACCTGCTAATGTGTCGGTGGGTTACCTGCGGCTCGACTTGGAGCAGGGCATCGGCTGGGACAGGCTTACCGAATGTGAGGCGTATCAGGAAAGCCCTACCGTCATTTCCGGTTACCGATTCTCCAAGGGATGGGCCAACCGCCAGAAGGTGTTTTTCGTGGCAGAGTTCTCGCAGCCAGTAAAAGTCTGCAAGGAGGATTCGGTGAGCAAGGTGCTCCGCTTCGGTGGTGGAGACCTGCCTCTGTTGGTACGTGTGGGGCTCTCGGCAGTCAGCATTGAGGGAGCCCGCAAAAACCTGAAGGCAGAGCTGCCGCACTGGGACTTCCAGCGTGTGGCTGACGAGGCCGACCGCAGATGGGAGGAACAGTTGCGGAAGATACAGGTCACTGGTGGCACTGCCGATGAGCGTACCATTTTCTACACCGCTCTCTACCACACCATGATTGCCCCATCCGTGTTCTGCGATGTCGATGGTAAGTACCGTGGCTCCGACGGTGAGGTGCATCAAGGCAACTATACCAACTACACCACTTTCTCGCTGTGGGACACCTACCGTGCCGCCCATCCGCTGATGACGCTCATTCATCCTGAACGCCAGGAGGATATCGCTACGACCATGCTTAACATCTGGCGCGAACAGGGTAAGCTACCCGTATGGCATCTGATGGGCTGCGAGACGAACTGCATGGTGGGCAACCCTGCCATTCCCGTGCTGGCAGACATGGTGCTGAAGGGACTGACACAGCAGCAGGAAGAGGCATTGGAGGCCATGAAGTCGTCGGCCATGCTCGACGAGCGTGGGCTGGCATTGCTGAAACAGTACGGATACATCCCCTGCGACCTCTTTGACGACAACGAGACGGTAGGACGAGGACTGGAATATGCGCTCGCCGACTGGTGTGTGGCACGTGTGGCAGAGAGACTGAAGCATCCTGATGTACAGCAGCTGTTCGACTTGCGGGCTCAGAGCTACCGCCGCTATTTCGATCCCGCTACCGGTTTTATGCGAGGCGTCGACAGCAAAGGCCGCTACTCGTTCTCAGAACCATCAGCGTTCAACCCTTTTCATTCGGCTCCCAACAACCGAGACTACACCGAGGGCAATGCTTGGCAGTACACGTGGCTCGTGCCTCACGACATCCACGGGTTAGTGTCGCTCTTTGGCAACAAGGACAATGCCAGGCAGCGTTTTATTGCCAAGCTCGACTCCCTGTTCATCGTTGAGGGTGATCTGGGCGAGGAGGCTCCCCCTGACATTACGGGACTGATAGGCCAGTATGCCCACGGTAACGAGCCCAGCCACCATGTGCTGTACTTATATAATTATGTGGGACAGCCCTGGAAGGGGGCACGGCTCATCCGTCGTACTATGCGTGAACTCTACTGCAACGACATGGACGGTCTGAGCGGCAACGAGGACGTGGGACAGATGTCGGCGTGGTACATCCTTTCAGCCATGGGACTTTATCAGGTGGAACCGGCTGGCGGCAAGTATGTCTTTGGCAGCCCGCTGTTCCCTGAAGTCACCATGAAGGTGGCTGGCGGCAGGACATTCACTGTCAAGGCTATCGGTGTCAGCAATCAGAACATCTACATCCAAAGCGCCCGCCTGAACGGCAAGCCTTACACACGCTCCTATATTATGTATGATGACATGGTACGAGGTGGTACCTTGGAGTTCCAGATGGGGCTGCAGCCATCCGACTTCGGAACCCGTGAGGAGGACTGTCCGTTGCAGCCCGTCACGGCTTTTGAGTCCAAGCGGCCTGTCGTGGAGAACAGACTGTTCCGTTCGGAAGCCATCGACCAGAAGATAGAGGAGGTAAAACGTCTGCTCAGCAGGAATCCACGGCTGGCGTGGATGTTCGAGAACTGCTTTCCAAACACCTTGGAGACGACCGTCCATTACCGTTTGATGGACGGTGAGGACGATACCTTTGTCTATACTGGCGATATCCATGCCATGTGGCTGCGCGACTCTGGTGCACAGGTGTGGCCGTATGTGCAGTTTGCCAACGACGACCCAAAGCTGCAGAAGATGCTCCGTGGTGTCATATTGCGCCAGTGGAAGTGCATCAATATCGACCCGTATGCTAACGCCTTCAATGACGGACCTGTGGGTGGTGAGTGGCAGTCAGACCATACTGCCATGAAACCAGAACTGCACGAGAGGAAATACGAGATAGACTCCGAGTGCTATCCCATCCGTCTGGCTTATGAATACTGGCGGGTGACGGGCGACGATACCGTCTTCGGCGAACAATGGCTGCTGGCTGTCAGCAATATCCTGAAGACTTTCCGCGAACAGCAGCGCAAAGAGGGTAGGGGACCCTATCGTTTCCTGCGTGTCACCGACCGTGCCTTTGACACCGTGGGCTGGGATGGCTATGGTGCTCCCGTGCGTCCTGTAGGACTTATTGCCTCGGTGTTCCGTCCCAGTGACGATGCCACCATCCTGCCGTTCCTCATTCCCTCCAACTTCATGGCTGTCAGCTCGCTTCGCAAGGCTGCCGAGATACTAACTCAGGTAAACCACCGTGCCGACCTAGCACAGTCGTGTACTGCCTTGGCCGACGAGGTCGAGCAGGCCCTGCGGGATTATGCTGTCGTGGAACATCCGAAGTACGGCAGAGTCTATGCTTTCGAGGTCGACGGCTTCGGCAACCACCTGCTGATGGACGATGCCAACGTGCCGTCACTCCTGGCCATGGGGTACTTGGGTGACGTGCCCATGGACGACCCCATCTACCAGAACACACGCCGTTTCGTGTGGAGTGAGGACAACCCCTGGTTCTTCCGTGGCAAGGCTGGCGAGGGTATCGGCGGTCCGCATATCGGCTACGACATGGTGTGGCCTATGAGCATCATGATGAAGTGCTTCACAGCCCAGGACGACGATGAAATCCGCCATTGCATGCGCCTGCTGTTGCAGACCGATGCCGGCACTGGTTTCATGCATGAGTCATTCCATAAAGACAATCCCTCGAAGTTCACCCGTCCCTGGTTCGCCTGGCAGAATACCCTTTTCGGCGAACTGATCCTGAAACTCATTGCCGACGGTAAAGCCGAACTGCTGAATACACTGTAGGACGTATCAGCATGCTCAAAAGAATTCAGTTCTTCCGACTTGTTAAATAAGTATAATGGTGGATGATAAAGCATGAAAGCGAAAGCTGAAAGTGCTAAGATTTTCGTACCTTTGTGGGCAAAATCGTTAGAAACTATGGAAGAATATATTGTATCAGCGCGAAAATACAGGCCTACATTGTTTGACACGGTGGTAGGACAGCAGGCGCTGACTACCACGCTGAAGAATGCGGTCAGGAGCGGCAAGTTGGCACATGCCTACCTGTTCTGCGGTCCTCGTGGCGTGGGTAAGACAACCTGCGCACGTATCTTTGCCAAAGCCATCAACTGCATGTCGCCCACAGCCGACGGTGAGGCTTGCGGACATTGTGAGTCGTGTCAGGCGTTCAACGAACAGCGTTCGTTTAACATCTTCGAGTTGGATGCTGCGTCGAACAATTCGGTAGAACACATCAAGACGTTGATGGAACAGACGCGCATACCACCGCAGGTGGGAAAGTACAAGGTGTTTATCATCGACGAGGTACACATGTTGTCAACGGCAGCCTTCAATGCGTTTCTGAAGACACTGGAGGAACCACCCCAGCACGTTATCTTTATCCTGGCGACAACGGAGAAACACAAGATTCTGCCTACTATTTTGAGTCGCTGCCAGATATACGACTTCGAACGCATGACGGTGCGCAACACCATAGGACACTTGAAATCAGTAGCCGAGCGCGAGGGTATCAGCTATGAAGAAGAGGCACTGGCCGTGATTGCTGAGAAGGCTGACGGCGGCATGCGCGATGCTTTGAGCATCTTTGACCAGGCCGTGTCGTTCTGTCAAGGAAACATCACGTACCAAAAGGTCATCGAGGACCTGAACGTACTGGATTCTGAGTATTATTTCCAGATGGTTGACTTGGCTGTGGTGAATAAGGTGAGTGACATGATGGTGCTGTTGAACCAGATTATCAACAAGGGCTTCGATGCAGGATTGCTCATACAGGGACTTGCCAAACACGTTCGTAACGTTCTTATGGCAAAAGATTCGCAGACACTACCTCTTTTAGAGGTGAGCGACCAGCAACGCCAACGCTACCAGCAGCAGGCTGCAAAGTGTGAGACACGCATGTTGTACGAGGCTTTGCGGTTGATGAACCAGTGCGACATCAACTATCGCCAGTCGAGCAACAAACGCTTGTTGGTGGAGCTGACGCTGATAGAAATCGCACAGATTACACAGCCCGACGATTCGTCTGGCAGTGGGCGTAAGCCCAGAAGATTGAAATCCCTGTTTAAACATCTGATGCAGCAGACCCAGCCCCAGAAAGCAGCTCAGCAGGTAGCTGCGGCTGAGCCGGTTGCACCCAAAGCCGTGAGTTCCCAGAACACTCAGAATGTTCAGGAGTCCCAGCGACCTCATCAGCTCCAGACTCCCCAGCCCTCTCAAAGCACATCCCGTCCCCTGCTGAAGGAGAACATCAGCTTCTCATGGAACAACCTGCGGAAGATAAACAGTCAGAAGCAGAAGAAGATGCAGATTATCCCAGGTACGTTGGATGCCAATGACCCTAACGCTGTCGCTCAGAACGTGACGCAGGAGTTCACGCAACAGGAACTGGAGTTGCAGTGGATGTCTATGTGTAACCGTATGCCACAGAAACTGCTGGGTATTGCAACACGCATGAAAAACATGAATCCCGTTATATTGGACTTCCCCCATGTTGAGGTGGTGGTTGATAACCAGCTGATACTGGAGCAGATGGAGCCCATCAAGGGAAGTATTGTTAATACTCTGAAGCTGTATTTGCATAACAATGCCATTACTCTTACAATGCGAGTGGCAGAAGTTCAGGAACAAGCCAAAATCCTGACTCGCCGTGAGCAGTACGAACTGATGGAAAAAGAGAATCCCTCAGTAGCAAAACTGAGGGAACTTCTTGATCTCGTAATGGCCTGATAGGACTTTATATCAGCGTCATACCTAACTTTTTACACTCCGTGCGCATATCCTCAGGCCATATCGAAGCCTGTATCTCACCGATATGTCCTTTGTGCAACAGCACCATGCAGAGACGACTCTGACCAATACCACCGCCGATACTGAGAGGAAGCTCGTCATTAAGCAACTTCTGATGGAAGTATAGCGTCTCACGCTCTTCCTTGTCCTCCAGTTTCAGCTGTCGTAGCAGCGCTTCCTTGTCAACGCGGATTCCCATTGATGACAGCTCAAAGGAACGTCCCAGCACCGGATACCATATCAGGATGTCACCGTTCAGCCCTGCACGGCCGTTCTCACCAATGGTCGACCAGTCGTCGTAGTCAGGGGCGCGACCGTCGTGCTTCTCACCGTTCGAGAGCTTGCCGCCGATGCCTATCACAAACACGGCACCGTATGCCTCGCAAATGGCATCCTCGCGCTCCTTAGGCGACTTGTTCGGGTACATCTTCAGCAGTTCCTCCGCATGGATAAAATGAATCTTCTCTGGCAGGAAAGGCTTAATCTGAGGATAAGTCTCGCAGGTCAGGTACTCTGTACGACGAATGGCCGCATAGATACGCTCCACCACATTCTTCAGGTAGCTGATGGAGCGCTGCTCTTTGGTAATCACGGCTTCCCAGTCCCATTGGTCAACATAGAGCGAGTGCAGGTTGTCCAGCTCTTCGTCAGCACGGATGGCGTTCATGTCTGTATAGATGCCATAACCCGGTTCAATCTTGTACTCTGCCAACGACAGACGCTTCCACTTGGCCAGCGAGTGAACTACCTCGGCACGTGCGTCGCCCAGATCTTTGATGGGGAACGTCACAGCACGCTCTACACCGTTCAGGTCGTCATTGATGCCCAAGCCCTTCAGCACAAACAACGGAGCTGTCACACGACGCAGACGAAGCTCCGTTGAGATGTTCTGCTGGAAAAACTCCTTGATTAGTTTAATGCCCTGCTCCGTCTGTTTGGTGTCAAGCAGCGGCTCATACCCTATGGGGATAATCAGTTGACTCATCTTTACTTTTATGCTTTGACGATTTTATTATTAACGATTTGCGATTTGCGGGTGCAAAGGTACTACTTTTACATTAAAACGCAAGCAAAAAGACGAGAATTTTTGCAAAATGACAGAAAAATATTTATTTTCGTATCAAAAAGACTACTGGCGGCCAAGTTCATGAGCATTGCAATTCACGTTTGTAACCGACTCAAAAGCAAATCTTACAGCATAAAAGACAATACTTAAAAGATTATAATTATCAATTACCAATTATCAATTATCAATTATTTTTCGTACCTTTGCATCCGTTTACAAAACATCAGGTCCCGTAGCTTAGCTGAATAGAGCGTCAGATTCCGGTTCTGAAGGTCTTGGGTTTGAATCCCAACGGGATCACTTGTTAAAATCCGCAAGAAACTGATTAACAGTCGCTTGTGGATTTTTATGTTTAACAAATGCACCACATTTGCACCACTGGATACTGTTTCACTTTAATCCCATTCCCTACTTTTCTATCTTAATTCCCACCAGTCTTTCCACTCACCATATCCTCGCTGAGTGGCGAATATCTTATCTCCTTTGCGAATAATCGCTGCAACTACTTCTATCTGCTTCATACTTCATCCTCTGCCGCCATTGGCATCTGCATGTCCTCTTCTTCTAATTTCGGATAGGGTACGACTCTGGCCTGATGATCTTGTAGCCAGATATGGTTCAAGGTGAAGGCTATCGACTCCAGCGTTTCTTCACGCTTCGATGGTTTCAGCTCACACTCCCATATCGTGATGCAGTGCCATCCCATTTCTGCTAATCTGCGCTGCTCCTCCTTGTCGCGCTCCTTATTCCTGCGGATCTTCGCCACCCAAAATTCTCGGTTCGTCTTCGGAATCTTACAACACTCTGAATTTTCAATATTTAATGGTCCATGCTCAATGTTCAATGAGACCCCGTGTCCATGCCAGAAGCACCCATTCACGAATATGCACGTCCTATATTTCCTCAGCACCAAGTCTGGATGCCCAGGCAACCGCTTGTGGTTTAAACGATAACGGAAACCCCTTTTCCACAATCCACGCCGCACAATCATCTCCGGCTTCGTGTCCTTCGACCGAATTGCCGCCATGTTGGCTGACCGCCGAGCCTGCTCACGCTCGGCAGGGCTGATGCAAGCATCGTTCTGCTCTTGCTTAATCGCAGCCTTCTTGTGCCGTTGTTGTTTCGAGAGCTTGTCCATATCTTTTCTAAATAATGCTGCAAAGTTATACAAATAATCGTGAAAAACAGAAGGTTTTGTTATTCATTGAGATGAAAGAATGTTAACAAGCGACTGAACAGATTTCTTTTTGTCCTAAAAGATACACTAATTCGTTTGAACTCATTACCATCTGCGTCTTCGTAGATAACGAGAAAAGCTTTTTTGAGATTGATGACCTGCCACGATTTTACGGAACAATCTTCATCTATAGGGATAAACTGCTCTTTACCGTTCCTCATTTTCAGGCACGCGGCAAAACCTTGTTGGCTGGGAACTACAAAGCAACGTTTACACGCTCTGCGTTCCTGATGTGTGAAAGGTTTTGTTGATTTCTCACGAAGTGTTTCTTGACGAATTACGAAGGGGTCATTTAGGGCTAATCTTACTGATGGGATAATCATTGCAGCAATCAGCTTATGATGGCGGCCTTCATACTCCAGACCTAATGATAGTGTAATATATACATCCAAAAGATTATCCAATGCATCAGGGTGTTGCTCGATATATTGATAAAAGTAGGGGTCTGTAACCGGAAAATCGTAGACGACTCCATTGTAGTTGAATATCATGAAATACTTTGCCCGGTTCTTCGATGGGTCAAGATGGAAGGAAAAACCTTCAGGGTGAACCATCATCAGTGAGTGGTCGCCTTGAGCATAGGTATCAATGGAAATGGAATAATCAGTAGTGTAAAACAGTATAGGATGAATGTCATCCGTTAGCTTACTGAGAATTACAGAATGTGACGGGACTTTTCCAATGGTGTATATCTGTTTATAATATACATCTTCGGAATGTGCCATCTGGGGACACGGCACGATATCGGTCAGTCGAACTACTGAAAGTAACGGAAGGAAATGAGCCTCACCTTCTGGAATCTCGCCATATTCAGTAGTCTGTGCAATAGGACGAATCCATTTGGGGCTTTCATCTGTATTACGTTTAACTATCCAATGATTGCTGCTGTCAATTTCAATTTCGACACCAGCAATACAACGTCCTCCACGTTTGTACGAATTAGCCAGACAGATGAAATGGGTATCCATAGTTTCAATCGAAATACTCTTCCTGATTCAGTCGGAAACCTATCTCTTTGTTTTTCAGCCTATATGCATCTGCCAACTGTTGCTCAATGGTGTACGTGCCGAAAAGTTCGTCTACCTCTGGCAACATCGGCTTCCTTGTTTGGAGATAGTGGTTGACCATTTGTTTTTCCAAAGTCTGATGACTTACTAAAGAGGCATTTTTCAAAATATGGAAGACCTCTACACCATGTTCATGGAAGTAGCGAGCAACAAGTGCAAAGCGATGGCACGCTAAAGGATTCGCTTCGGAGCACATTAACGCTAAGTTGTTATTGTCAAGCAGTTGCATGATTCCATCTACTCCCAGGAGAAATAAAGAAGTGTGAATCGCCTTTTCAAAATCGACTTGTCCGTCAGCATTAAAACAATCCGTTCGTCGAGCTCCAAGCTCTTTTCCATAGAATTGATATGCAATATTATGCCCAAGGAGGAAAGCCGATAGGGCTTCTTGGTTAAATTGAGGATTATGATTGCTGGCAGGCACACTCCTTACGTCTGCCACATAGTTTGTTCTATGAGTCACAAGTAAGTTCAGAAACTCTTCTTGTGTCTGATTTGAATGTCCAATCGTATATAGTTTCATCCTAAATATACTTCTACAGTTCCTCAATAACCAGGACTACCTGCTTCTGGGAATGGCAAGTCCTCTTTAATTGAAACATACTCCTTAATAACAGCAATAAACTTTAATCCGTATGTATCGCGTTTATGCTCACCGATTCCGAATACATTTCCAAACGCTTGGAGGGTTGTGGGGCGTTCTATGGCGAGGGCATGCAATGAACGGTCGGACATCACAACGTATGCAGGCCAGTGATTCTCGTCGGCAATGCGTTTGCGAACTTGACGCAGTTTCTCGAAAAGTTCCTTGTTCTCGTCACTTTCTACTATTAGAGGCATTGTCCTCTGTCCTTCTTGCAATCTCTTTCGATGAGCCTTTACGCTGAAATCCTCGCGATTAATAACAGCCAGTTGTACGTTCCGTTTCCCGTATAGTACCTCTTTACCCAAATCTGTTACGTGTATATGGCGGTCTTCGTTATAAGCGATTTCGATGAATCCCATTTGTAATAGCTGGAGCAAATAGTCGTGCCAGTCACGAAAGGGGACGTCCCGTCCTGCCGCGAAAGTCTTTAACTGATTGTATTTGTGAGAAACGACATCAGCAGACATGTTCCCACGCAGGATATCTATGGCTACAGTAAAACCAACAGACTCGTTTGTACGCATGATAGCAGATAGCGCTTTTTGGGTAATGATGGTGCCGTCAAACACTTGGGGAGGTGTGTGGCAGACATCACAGTTTCCACAACTCTTGTCGCTGGTTTCTCCAAAGTAGTTAAGTAGGATGCGCCGGCGACAAACTTGTGCTTCAGCATACTCCTGCATACGTTGCAGCTTTTCCAGATTGATTTCCCGCTGTCCGCTCTCGTCCACAAACTTACGCAGGGTTATGATGTCCCCAAGATTATAATAGAGGATGGTCTCACAAGGCAGTCCGTCACGTCCGCCGCGACCTATTTCCTGATAAAAACTTTCGATGCTTTTGGGTAGGTTATAATGAGCCACAAAGCGTATGTTACTTTTGTCGATGCCCATACCGAAGGCTATGGTGGCACAAATCACCTGAATCTTGTCTGCGACGAAATCATCTTGCACCTGGTTACGCTCAGAATTTGGTAGACCAGCATGATAGACGCCGACCGATATGCCTTCCTTCTTTAACTTCTCAGCAAGCTCTTCCGTTGTTTTCCTTGCCAAACAATAGATAATACCACTCTCTCCTGCATGCCTTCTGATTAAATCCATAAGCGAACGTAGTTTCTCGCGTGCAGAATAGCCACGTTTCACATCCAGGCTTAGGTTCGGTCGATCGAAGGAACCAATAAACGTCTGTGCATGCTCTATATGGAGTTGAACTAAAATGTCCTGCTTCGTAATCTTATCGGCAGTAGCGGTGAGAGCCATGATGGGAACCTTTGGGAACAACTTACGTAGCAGTCCCAACTGGGTATATTCTGGACGAAAATCGTGTCCCCAGCTGGAGATGCAATGAGCCTCGTCAGTAGCTATGAGCGAGACGGTGGCCTCTTGCAACACTTGAATAACCCCACCCACAAGTCGTTCTGGCGAGATATAGAGCAACTTCACCTGTCCTGCAATACAACGTTCAATGATGTTGCGGTTTAGTCTCTCATCATTACTACTATTCAAAGCCTCAGCCATAATACCGTTCGACCGGAGACTCCCCACTTGGTCCTTCATCAGAGAGATAAGCGGAGATACGACAACTGTCATTCCCTCCATCATGAGGGCTGCCATTTGAAAGCACAATGACTTGCCACCACCCGTAGGCATCAGTACCAGTGAATCGCCACCATTAATGGTATGGAGTATGATTTCTTCCTGCATAGGACGGAATGAGTCATACCCATAATATACCTTCAGTACCTGTTTTATATCTCTTGTCTCCATGTACATTTATATTTTGCTACGCTCCTTCAAATGTTCTGTTCATCTTCAGCGACTTCTATTCGTTTGCAAAGATAAACAAATTCTTGTGAAAAACAAAAGGTTTGTCATTCTTTGCGTTGGAATAATGATAATAAACGACCAAATGCGTTCTCTCTGCGTCTTCGTAGATGATGAGGAACGCTTCACTATTTGTGACTTCGTCGAAAGTAAGATGCATCTCAGAAATGAAAATAAATGGTGATTTATTTTGCATTTCGTTCGATTTTCACTACCTTTGCCAAGAAAAGCTAAACTGGGTTTTTAGAATTGGAAAAATATGGCAAGTGCCGACAATGGATATTATAAGCTCACATGGGGTGAGCGCATCGGGTTTAATTCGGGCGAATTGGCTCAGAACCTGATTTACCAGACGATTAGCATCTGGTTGCTCTTTTACTATAATAATGTGTTCGGACTCGACGCTGGTGTGGTGGCGGTGATGTTCCTCGTGGTGCGCATCATTGACGTGCTGTGGGACCCGGTGGTGGGTGCCTTTGTTGACAAGTCGCATCTGCCTTGGGGCAAGTATCGTTCGTGGCTGCTCATCGGTGGGTTGCCATTAGCGACGTTCGCTATGCTCTGTTTCTGGAACGGTTTTAGCGGGTCGTTGCTCTACGCTTACGTCACTTATGTAGGCATGAGCATGTGTTTCACGCTGATCAATGTGCCATACGGTGCCCTTAGTGCATCGTTGACTCGCGATACCAACGAGATTACCATCCTCACCAGTGTGCGCATGCTGATGGCCAATACGGCAGGTCTCATCATCAAGACGCTGCCGCTGGTGGTCGCCCTGTTTGCACCCAAAGTGTTCAACAAGCAGACGGGCGAGATGGAGGCTGTTTATAACACTCCGGAGGCTGGCGGTGCGTGGTTCATCACCATGAGCATCTTCGCCCTCACGGGATTGGTGCTGCTCATCGTTACTTTTTTCAGTAGCAAGGAACGCATCGTGATGGACAAGAGTGAGTCGGCTGATGTCAAGGTGAGCGACCTCTGGATGGAGCTGGTTCGAAACCGTCCGTTGCGGGTGTTGGCGCTCTTTTTCATCATTGCTTTCACCACCATGAGCATCAGCAATGCTGCCGACTCGTATTTTATGACCTATAACATGGGGGCAACACCGATGATGACCACCACCTTCATGTGGTTGGGCACCCTTCCGGCGTTCATCTTCCTGCCTATGGTGCCGGCCATCAAGCGCAGGATTGGCAAGAACGGCATGTTCCGTCTGTTCCTCGGCATATCGATCGTAGCCATGTTGGTGATGTACCTCTGTGTGTCGATACCCGACTTGAAGGGTTGCTTTCCGCTGCTCTGTGTGGTGCAGTTCGTCAAGAGCACGGGTGTGCTGGTGGCTACTGGCTACATGTGGGCGCTGACGCCCGAGGTGGTCACCTACAGCGAATATGCCTCAGGGCGTCGTGTGGCAGGCATCGTCAACGCGCTCATCTGCATCTTCATGAAGGCGGGTATGGCTCTGGGTGGTGTCATTCCCGGACTTGTGTTAGCGTGGGTGGGGTTCAAGGCAGGTGCATCGGTTCAGACACCGCTGGCCAAGCAGGGTATCCTGTGGCTCGTCACGCTGATTCCCGCTGCCCTCTTCGTGCTGGCCATATTTATCATCGGTAAGTATGAACTCTCTGACGAGAAAATGGACGAGATCAATGCGGCGATCACTATGAAAGGGAATAGTGAAAAGTGAAAAGGGAATAGTGAATAGTGAAAAATTTGCTACCGCACAATTAATTATGCATTAAGAATTAAGCATTAAGAAGATATGCAACTAACTTCCAATTCCGACAAGATTACCAGGGACTATTTCGACTCCCTGCTGGTAGAGACGCGTTATTTAGACTCTGTGTTACCCTCTACGCAACTGACGTTGTTCGGTGAGACGTTCCGAACACCCATCATGACAGCAGCGCTTTCGCACCTGCATAATACCGCTAACGACGGGATGATTGTCTATGCCCGTGCCGCTGCACTCAGCGGTGCTGTCCACTGGGTAGGGATGGGCAGCGACGAGGAACTGGAGACCATTGTGGCCACCGGTGCCAGAACCATCAAGATTATCAAGCCTCATGCCGACAACCGAGAAGTGCTGCGCAAGATAGAGCATGCCGTCAAGTCGGGCTGTATCGCTGTGGGTATGGACATCGACCATGCTTTCAACTCCGAAGGAGGCTGCGACAGTGTGTTTGGCCTGCCTATGAAGGCTAAGACCACCGAGGAACTGAAGGACTTCGTACAGGTTGCAGGTGTGCCGTTTGTCGTGAAGGGTGTGCTGAGTGCGAGGGATGCTGAGAAATGCCTGAAGGCTGGTTGTGCAGGTATCGTCGTGTCACACCATCACGGCATGATACAGTATGCTGTGCCTCCTTTAATGGCGTTGCCTGATATCCTGTCGGCCGTAGGTGGGAGCATCCCCGTGTTCGTGGATTGTGGCATTGAGAGCGGTATGGATGCCTACAAGTGTCTGGCTCTCGGAGCGACGGCTGTGTCAGTAGGCCGTCATTTGATGCCGCTGCTCAAGAGCGGAGCCGAGGCCGTGTCGCGGCGTATCAACGAGATGACGGCAGAGCTGGCAGGTGTGATGGCCCGTACGGGTGTGAGTTCGTTGGAAAATATGGATGCAACCGTCATTCACAGGAGGGCGTTCTGATGGAGCTTGGCATTTCATCATCATTAGAGCATAGCTCACCTGTGGAGTGGGCTGCAAAGCATAAGGCGCTCGGCCTTCAAACCGTGAATTTTCCTGTGGCGTGTGATGACGGCGAGGAGAAATTCATGGCCTACAAGCAAGCGGCTGACGAAGCAGGGCTGACCATCGCTGAGGTAGGGGTGTGGCGCAATACGCTGGCTGCCGTCCCCGAAGAGCGTAAGCAGTGGATAGATTATGCCGTCCGTCAGCTCCGCATGGCTGATGCCATCGGTGCCGCCTGTTGTGTGAATGTGGTGGGTACCCCCTACGGTCCTCGCTGGGATGGTGGCTATCGCGAGAACTTCAGCTCTGAGTTGTGGAACATGGCCGTTTCGATGATTCGTCAGATTATCGACACCGCCCGTCCCCGTCATACCAAGTTCTGCATCGAGTCGATGCCCTGGATGATTCCCAGTAGCCCTGACGAATACCTACGTCTGATAGAAGCCGTCGACCGCGCGGAGTTCGGCACCCATCTCGACGTGGTGAACATGATTACCTCGCCAAGACGTTATTTCTTTAATGATGAGTTTCTGGACGAATGTTTCCAAAAGCTTCACGGAACCATTGTCAGCTGTCACCTGAAAGACATCCGCCTCAAGCCCGAATACACTTTCCAGTTGGAGGAGTGCGCCTGTGGTCAGGGCACTTTGGACATACGACGGTATATCCGTCTGACCACTGCTGAGAATCCCCGTATGCCTATGATTATCGAGCATCTTGACACCGACGAGGAGTATATGGCGAGCGTGCAGTATGTGCGGAATCTGACGTAATCCACAAAAAAGAACCGTCCTTTTTGTATTGATAAAAAGAAGACCGGCACTTGTAAGAGGGTGTCGGTCTTCTATACTTGTTTATCTTACCACTTGTGTGAAGACGGGTGATTCACCATCAAGCACGGTCACGTAGACCTTCATTTCGCCTGCGGGGGGCATGTTGGGATTGTCGCCACGAGGCTGGTCAACAGCTGTGAACAGGTACTCGGTGCCACCCTGAATGGTGCGAGAGGCAACGGTTTTGGCCTTAGCGTGAATCATCGGATAGTCACCCACAGCGGCATCAAAGATGGCCGATTCCTCCTGGCTCACCTCATGCTGTTCGCCAAAGGGGGCTGGCTGCGTATATTCACCTTCGATGAAGCCGCCTGCCTTCAGGAACTGGTCGACCTCCTTGGGAACGGCTGCCATTCGGGCGGCACGCACACCGTAACTAGGCAGTATCTCGGCCTTTGGCTGTTTCTCCTTCAGGTCTTTCACGCTCGAATCCAATCCGCCGCTGCCGAAGGTGCAGAAGGGAACCACTTTCTTGCCGCTGAGGTCAACCTGCCCCAGGAAGGTGGCCATAGGTGGTGCGTATGTGCCGAACCAAATGGGGTAGCCGATGAAGATGACATCGTAGTTGGCGAGGTCAGCAGCTATGGACTTGATCTCGGTCGTGATGCCTTGTTCGCGCTCCTGCATACAGCGTCCGATGGTGGCCTGGAAGTCACCGTCGTAGGGCTTTATGGGAACAATCTCCTCGATGTCTGCACCTGTCCGCTTGGCTATTTCCTGTGCTACGGTCTTGGTGTTCGACGTCTGTGAATAGTAAATCACCAGCATCTTCTTCGGTGCTTCTTTTTTCGTGCCGCATGAGGCTACGGCAACCATAACGGCCGCGAAGGCCAGCATCCATCTCAGTTTTCTCATAACGCGATAGTTTTTATAGGATCATTAACTACTTAGTCGGCGATGAGCGAGAAGGCTACGTCCATCATCTTTGTGAAGGTTGTCTGGCGCTCTTCAGCTGTGGTCACCTCACCTGTCAGGATGTGGTCAGAAATAGTCAGCACAGCCACAGCGCGTCCCCCAGCACGAGCCGCATTCATGTAGAGTGCAGCCACCTCCATCTCCTTGGCCAGCACACCCATGTTTATCCACTTGTCGTCGTGCGGATTCTCGGAATAGAAGGTGTCTGAGGTGATGATGTTGCCCACTTTGTAACGATAGCCCAAGGCATCGCAGGTATCGGCAGCCTTACGCAGCAGAGCGAAGTCGGCAAGGGGTGCATAGGTGCCGGGCAGCTCAAACTGGGCAGCGTAGTTGGAGTCGGTGCAGGCGCCCATAGCAATCAGCAGGTCTCCAACATGCAGGTCGAGGTTCAGTGAGCCTGCTGAGCCTATACGAATGACGGTCTTTACACCGTAGAAGTGGAAGAGCTCGTAGGAGTAGATACCCATTGAAGGCATGCCCATACCGTGCCCCATGATGCTAATGCGCTGTCTCTTGTAGTTGCCGGTGTAGCCTAACATGCCGCGGACATTGTTGAACAACACGGGATTCTCTAAATAATTCTCCGCCATGAATTTCACACGTAGCGGGTCGCCTGCCATGATGACAGTTTCGGCAATATCGCCGAACTTGGCCCCAATGTGGGGAGTAGGTGTATTCTCCATAATCGTTTAAATTTAAAAATCAGGGGCAAAGTTACGCATTTTTCTTCACAATCAAGCATTAATTTGCGTAAAAGATGACAAAACACGCTGTCGAACGTCCATTTTATACATAAATAAAGGTATAAATTGAAGATGGTGAAGAGATTCTTTTGCTGTGCTTTCTTTGTTTTCTGTGTGATGACAGCAACCACACACGCTCAGGGCCTGACCGATATGAGCCGTAGTCAACAGGCTAAGATGCAGAACGTGCCCTTGGGGGCCACACAGTGGACGGGCGGATTCTGGGGTGACCGCTTCCAGGTGCTCGCCACTACAGGCATCTGGGATATGTGGGAAACGTGGAACACACCCTGGGAGATACTCGATAGCGAGGGTAAGCACGGCAGCAATGGCTTCCGCAACTTCGAAGTGGCCGCCGGCACCGTCGAGGGTAAGCACCACGGTCCTCCTTTCCACGACGGTGATATGTACAAGTGGTTAGAGGCCTGTGCTACGGTGTATGCCGTCACCAAGGATCCGAAGATTGATGCCCTGATGGACAAGTTTATCGAGCAGGTGGCACTGGCTCAGCGTAACGACGGCTACATTCACACACCTGTCGTCATCTCGGAACGTAACCTCGGGATCGACTCTCATGCCGGCGACAACACCAATATCGGCATTGAGATTGGCAATGACCATAAGAAAGCCTTTGCATCGCGCCTGAACTTCGAGACCTACAACCTCGGTCACCTGATGACTGCAGGCATTGTACACAAGCGTGCTACGGGTAAGACGACTCTTTTCGAGTGCGGCAGGCGGGCGGCCGACTTCCTCTATAACTTCCTGACCAACGATGCTGCCGAGCTCTCGCGTAATGCCATCTGCCCCAGCCACTATATGGGTGCTGCAGAGATGTATCGTGAGACGGGTGACGAGCGTTATCTGACGTTGGCAAAGGGACTCATTGCCATTCGTGATAACGTGACCAATGGTGAAGACCATAACCAGGATCGCCACAAGTTTCGTGACCAGTATGAGGCTATGGGGCATGCCGTGCGTGCCAACTACCTTTATGCTGGTGTAGCCGATCTCTATGCCGAGACAGGCGAGGAACAACTGATGAAGAACCTCAGTGCCATCTGGGATGACATCGTTCAGCATAAGATCTATATCATGGGCGGCTGTGGAGCCCTCTACGACGGCGTGTCACCCGACGGCACCACCTACGACCAACCCAGTATCCAGCAGATTCACCAGGCCTATGGCAGGCAGTTCCAGTTGCCGCAAGAGGCTGCCCATAACGAGATCTGTGCCCAGATTGGCATGCTGCTTTTCTCATGGCGTATGTTCCAGACGACAGCTGACGGCAAGTATCTCGACAACATCGAGAACGAGCTGTATAACGGCATTCTCAGTGGTATCTCGCTCGATGGTCGCGACTTCTTCTATACTGAAACCCTGCGCCGTACCAAGGAGTTCCCCTATGTGATGCGTTGGCCCAAGCACCGCCAGCACTACATCTCGTGCTTCTGCTGTCCGCCGAACACGATGCGTACGCTCTGTCAGGCGCAGGAATATGCCTATGCCCTTGCCGGTCAGACGCTTTATGTCAACCTCTATGGACAGAATAAGCTCGTGACAAAAGAACTGGAGATTGAGCAGGTGACCAATTATCCTTGGGACGGCCACATCATGCTGACTGTTCAGAAAGCTAAGAAGCTGTCGGCTGTTGTGCTTCACATCCCTGACTGGACAAAGGAATGCACCGTAAAGGTGAACGGAGAAACAGTTACCGTGGATCGAGGTTCTGCCTCGGTCACCCTTACTCGCAAATGGAAGAAGGGCGACGTCATTGAACTTGACCTTCCCATGAAGGTGCGTCTCGTTGAGGCCAACCCGCTAGTGGAAGAGGCCAAAAACCAGATTGCTGTCATGCGCGGTCCTATTGTCTATTGTTTGGAAGGGCAGGACACCGAGCCAACGGCCAGAATCAACGACATTGCCATTCCTGCTGACATCCAGTTGACGGAAAAGAAGATGACCATCAGTGGCCACGAGATGATCGTGCTTGAAGGTGATGCCCAGTTGGTGAACGAACAGAAATGGGACAACCAGACACTCTACCGTACCTTCACGAAGCCTGAACAGGGCAAGAAGGTGCGCATCCGGCTTATCCCTTATTACGCATGGGACAATCGTGGTATCGACGACATGAGCTTGTGGCTACCGTTGGCGCGATAATTAAAAACTGTAAGCTGCGATTCTGTCGCAGCTTACAGGACAAAGTGGGTTAATCTTTCAAGGCATCGAGCCAGCAGAGGAAGGCCACGAGCGAGGCGTTCCAATTGATGGCTATTTCGTTAGAGGCATACGACTCGGCATCGTCGATGTATGACTCATCGGCAACATTCGAGGGGTACACGGAGTTGTGCATGTCCTTTTTGTCCTGTTGCCCAGGATTAGGTCCGCCAACGAGCATGCCGGGGAACGGGGCTTCTATGCCGTCGGCAGCCGACGGACGGTGGTGTGGATGCATGGGACTCTTGTCGCCAAAGCCCGTCACATAGCAGTAACCGGTAGCATTGCGACCTAACAGATAGTCAGCATTCTGCAGCGCATAACGACAGTATTTTCCAGTACCTTCCAGCTGGTCGGCATAGAGCAATGCCAGTGCCTGACAGCACAAATGCTCGGCCAGACAACCCCATCCGAAATCGCGAGGACTATTGCCATACGGCGACTGGAACGACGACTCGTCAACACCCTTGATGACAGCGTCGCAGTAGGTCGTCAACTGTTTGTGCATGGGTTCGTACAAAGCCGAAGCTTTGGCTGCCAACCACTCAAAGGCGCCAAGCGTGGCCACATTACCCCATGAAGGCGCCGTGAACTGCTTTGGCTGATGCTGGAGGGCATCGTCCAGATACTCCTGCTTGCCAGTCAGCCGATAGAGTGCTGTAGCCGCCCAAAAGAATTCGTCGCTGGCACTTCTGTCACCGTATGCTCCAGTGGTTACGGCAGGGTCTTTCAACTGGTGTTGCAGATAGAATGCCGTCGGATGCTGTTTCGCCCACTGGTAGGCGCGTTCGGCAACGGCAGCAGCTTGGGCAGGAAAACCGAGATAGTCTTTCTGGAAGGGCTCGTAGAGTCGGGCGGCATCGGCCATCACGGCGGCAAAGTCGAGGGTAGCCGTAACGGTCTTCGCCACCACGTATCGAGGCTGTTTACAATCGGCAGGCATGATGAAACCCTCGAAGTTTGGCGTTGTCAGCTTATGATAGACACCACCGTCCTCCGGGTCTTGCATGGTGAAGAACCACTTCAGGTTAAACATCATCTCGTCGAGTAAGTCAGGGGTCTCGTTGCCGCTCTCAGGAATGTCGGTGTTCAGTTGTGCAAAGTAGTCGTGTTGCTGTTCGTAGGCAGCGAACATCAGGCCAATGCTGAAGGCCGAGTTCACCACATATTTATTATAGTCGCCTGCATCGTACCAGCCGTAGGGCGAGCTGATGACGGTACCCGTAGGACGTAGCGTCGAGGCGGCAGAGTTATGCACCAGCACGTGTGTGTCGGCATGCCCTACAGGACGGTTGTAAACCCCGCCTTTTTCGATGGCCACACCTGAACGGATGAGGTAGAAGAGGCGCAGCGAGGCTGTGGCGATGTCGTGATAAGGATGCTCGCTGACGTGCAGCACACATTGCTCGTTACCCACGCTTACACAATAGTCGCCAGGAGCCGTAAGCTCGCCGAGGTTCACAACATAGCGCGTCTTCTGCGACAGTGGTGAAACGGCTTTACGGACACCCTTTGCCTTCAGCACCTTACCGTTGGGAGTCGTTACACGTACTTTGCCGCCAGGGTTCTTACCCTCGACGACGACCACTTTCTCCTGCTGAGGATAGCAGCCCACCTGGTTGCGGCGAATCTGCACCTCATTTTGAGCTTGCATGCCCGTCACGGAGCATAGCAAGGCTGCCATCATCATTTTTCTCATCATGCGATATTAAGACTAATCGTTGTTATTTCAGTATTCGCTTGGCCTCTTCCTGTGCTGCGATGACTTTGTCGCACCAAGCGTCGAACTCGCTATCTTCCACCTGTAGCTCTGGGTGTTCTAAGATGTGTTTGACACAGCGGCGCACACCCTCGTCAAAGCGCGTTGTGGCTTGGAAACCGGGAACGGCACGTTTCAACTTCGAGCAGTCGAAGCAGACGGTGACGGCCTTGTCGCCTATTAGGTTGCCCTCGAAGTCCCACTCAGCAGGCGCAACAGCCGCAAGGAACTCTGAAGCTACGTAGTAAGGCTTCACGGTCACGTGGAGTGCGTTTCCGACGCACTCATAGACTTGCGTCCACGTCAGCTGTTCGTCGCTCATAATCTGGAAAGCTTCGCCAATGGCCTTCGGATTGCCCAACAGGCCAATGAAGCCGTGTGCAAAGTCCTCATTCCACGTCAGTGTCCACAACGACGAGCCGTCGCCGTGAACAATGACCGGCTTGCCTTCCATCATGCGTTTCACCACCTGCCAGCTGCCTTTCAATCCATGAACGCTGAGAGGTACGCCACGCTCGCAGTAAGTGTGGCTGGGGCGCACGATGGTCACGGGGAAACCGTTTTCGCGGTATTCGTGCATCAGCAGCTCTTCGCATGCTATCTTGTTTCGCGAGTATTCCCAATGGGGATTGGCCAGTGTGGTGCCCTCGGTGATGACGTGACTTGCCGCAGGTTTATTGTATGCCGAGGCTGACGAAATGTAGACGTACTGGCGTGTGCGTCCGCGGAACAGACGGATGTCGCGCTCCACCTGTGCCGGTATGAAGCCGATGAACTCGCAGACGGCGTCGAAGGTCTCACTGGCTAAACCAGTGAGCACGCTTTCCTCGTCGTCGATGTCGGTAATCACTTGTCTGACGTTTGCGGGCACCTCATTCTTACGCGTGCCGCGGTTCAGCAGCCATAGCTCATGGCCGCTCTCTGAAAGCTGTCGGGTGATGGCCGAGCTGATTGTGCCGGTGCCACCAATCATCAATATCTTCATAAGCCTTTATTTTGTGTATTTCAGAATAAACCAGGTGCCAAAGACCTGCAACAACAAACCTGGCCAGCCGATAGTGACATCGGCAACGGTGGCAACAATGCCGCCAGTCAGGAGCAGTTCACCAAGACAACCGATAGCCAAGCTGACCAGTACGACGCCAATAATGAGCGGCAGACTCACAGTCTTGAAATACTGGGCAGTCAGACCGGCAACTATGGCCAGCACGACGAGTTTCATGGCCATCACGGGCATAACTTCCCAAGCAGGCATGCCGGTAATCAGATGGTTGACCAGCGGCGATGCGAGGGCCGCGAGCAGCCCTGTCTTCCAGCCGAACTTATAGGCTCCGGCGAGGATAACGAACGACAGGGGCGCGAAGATGATGCCACCCTGCGGGATGAGATGGAACACTTGAGGCAGCGCCAGGTTGCATGCTACGAATACCGCAGCCCATAGGTAGGTCTTTGCCTCGTCATAGTTGAACGCATAAAGTCTTACATTTGCTTCCATAATTTTTCAATCTTTCAATTCTTCCATTTTAAAAATTCAGGCTTACACCGCCCATGAACGTTGCGCGAGGCATAGGATAGCCGAGGTTAATCTCGTACTTCTGTGCTAACAGGTTCTCGCCGCGTGCCCAGAGGCTCAAAGCTTTCGTGGCGGCATAGGTGACGCTGGCATTTAGGAGCCAGAAGTTCTCCTTCGTTTCATTCTCGCCCACAGCGGTGTACAAGTCATCGATACGCTGTAATCCCAGGGTGGCGAGCCACTTGCCCATTCGGTAATCTATGCCTAAATAGCCCGTTGCCACAGGTGCGGCAATGACTTTGTTCTTCATGTGCAGGTATGCCATGTTGGCGCTGACACTGAAATGACGGTCAATGCGGTATTTTGTCTCCACCTCGGAGCCCCAATTATCGATTTCGCCCGTATTGACGTTCTGGCGGTTTACGGTCTGAATCATGTTGTCGCCCTTGATGTAAAAGACGTTCAAACCATAGGTGAAACCGTTGCCTATGCGGTGACGCCACGACAGTTCGTAGTTCCACAGACGTTCGGGTTCGAGGTCCGTGTTTGAGGGGGGATATAGGTACATCTCACGCATGGTGGGGTTACGGAACCCTTTGCTTACCATCATCTTTACCTCACCGGTTTCCATAGGCCGTACGACAACACCAGCCTGCGGTACCCATTCCGTGCCCGTAATGCTGTGATGATCGACACGGATGCCCGCATCGAGCGTCAGCCACGACAGCAGATCCTGACGGAAGTCCACATAGCCCGCAATCTCGTTTCGATACGACTTGCCGCTCTGTTTATTCTGCGTTTCCATCACCTCGCCTGTTGCCTTTGACGTGTAGTAGGCATTGCCGTAGATGTGCATATAGTCGACACCGACGGTGAGGCGGTTGCCTTTGAAGAGTTGTGCGCTCTGATACCAGCTGATGCCCGTCAGTGCGTCCTTCGAACGGAAATATCGCTGCGTCGGTTTGCTTGGGTCGGCAGTGCCGTCGTCGATCTTATGGCGTCCGAAGTTGGAGTAGACGCCCATCGCACCACTGGTGCGTCTGTAGTGGTTCTCGATGGCCGCCGACACCATACCACGCGTAATCCATTGGTCGGCATCATACAGTGGTGACGTCTCGGCACCAGGATACGAATCATTGAAACGCGTGACATTCGCATCGATATAGGCATTCCAATGGTCTGTCAGGTCATAGCCCAGTTTCAGATAACCACCATACTGTTCGAAACCCATGCGGGGACGATGGTTGTCGCTTCGACCATACTGTGCAGCAAAGGTCGAGCAGAACTTGCCGCTGCGTACCTGGTTCGAGGCTTCCGTCTGTATGGTGCCGTAACTGCCGGCACCCAGCGTGAGGTTTATCGCTGTATTACAGTCACCTACAGGATTGCGGCGAGTGACGATGTTTATCACGCCACCCATAGCATTCGAGCCATAGAGCACGGAGGCAGGGCCTCGTAATACCTCTACGCGTTCAGCCATCATGGTTTGATAGCTGTCGCTGATGGGGTGCCCGTAAATGCCCTGATACTGTGGATGTCCGTCGATGAGCACTAACAGCTGTCCGGCACCACCTGTGATGCCTCGCAGGTTGATGCCACCTGCTGCACCTGTCGATACACCGTAGCCCATCAAAGACCGTGATGTGACAAATAATCCAGGTACCTGCTGCATCACCGTGGGCAAGATGTTGGTCTGATGCTCAGCTGTTAGGGTCTCCCGATTAATCACCGTCACTGTCATTGGCAGGTGTCTAACGTTAACGGCATTTCGCGTTCCGGTTACAACCACTTCCTGCAGAGCGAGTGAGTCTGATACGTTTTCCATTTGTTGTGCATAGCCAGCGCATACTCCTGCCAGCATCATGCCAACCAAAAACAATGTTTGTTTCATTTTCTCTTAATTATTTCAATGATTCAATCCTTCACTTCTTCACAATGTTTTTCAAAGCCGATCCGAAGATGATGTACTGCGTGTTGCCTGCAATGGTGCCTTCGTTCTGTCCCCAGAGGAAAGGCCAGTCGTCGAAGTTCTCGAAATGGTCGGGTTTGCGGAAGAGCAGGCCTGGGGCGACGTTGCCAGGGATGGCAGAGAAGTCTGCACGGTTGTTACCGTAGAATACCTGTTTCGGGCGGGCAGCACCCACTACAGCGACGAACGAGTAGTTATGATACGGATGGCAGCCGTAGAGCCAGTTGCTGACGCGATATACTTCATCTTTTGCAACGATGTCGGGGAAATAAATATGGGCGTAATTGACGGTGATGCCGAAGTTCAGGACGGCATTCACGCCCGCCCAGTTGCCGAGGCCGATGGGCACGCCGTAAGGGTTCTGTGTATCGAAGTCGCGGATATAGTCGTTGTACTTCACAACGTAGGGACGCAGTTTCTGCTTGTATTCATTGTCCATATAAGGCACCGCGTCAAGGGCTGTCTGCATGGTGTTGGCGATGTTGCGGTCCAGTGCTGTCCAGATGTTCTGCAGGAAGATGTCGCGATAGTTTTTCTCGCCAGTGGCGGCGAATAACTGGAGGTTTGTGCCGAGGTCTGCATGGCGTTCTCGGCGGTTGTTGTCTCGGCGGTTGTCGTTATCGCGGCGTTGGGCTATCAGGGCGTTGGCTTCTTCTGTGAGACGTTTTGACTGCTTCAGTGCACGGTCGGCAAGGTCGTTGTTATAGCCATGGAGGGCTCGCGATGCTGCGGCAAACATCGTAGCAGCTTGCAGGTCCAGATTCGGACTACGCGTGGTAAATGCCCACATGTCGTCCGGCGTACCACTCCGTTTACCGTCGGCACTTATCTCGTAGGGCTTCAGTTCTGAATCGTAGTGCAGACCGTCGGTGATGCTTACGGCATCGCCTAAATGATGATAGTTGTCAAGCACGGAGTTCGAGAGTGTCTGTGCCATGTGTCCTATCTGCTCAGCCTGAGCTACGAGGTTCAGGACGCCGTGCTCGATGAATTGCAGAATGTCGGGTATGCCGTCAGGACGGTGCAGGTCGACATATCGCTGCTGCTGGCTGACGAATGTCTCGTCGCGCTGGGGCTTGAACAGTTCCCAGGCTCTAATGAAGTTCTGTACCACACTGATGTTCGAACCTGTCTCGATGTCGAAGTCACCCGCATCGAAGAAACCACCCACGTTCAAACCTGGGATGAGTTCGTAGGGTTTGTATTTCGTGTCGGTAGTCGCACCCTGATGATGCAGGTCGAAGTGGTCGCTCTCAGGTGCCTGAAGGTACCCCTCCTTGAACGGCTCGCCGTGCCATGTGCGGTAGCCCTCGTTCACATACATGTGGTTCATGTGAATGGGCACCCACACGTCGGTTGTTGCGTCGGTAATCTTGTCGTACACGTGCTCGTCGATAAGGAAGTCGTTTGTCTTTGTCGTACCATACTGGATGAAATATACACCTGGCTGACGGACTGCCGAGAAATCGAACTTCACATAATTATATTTATAATACATGCCCCATGTCGTCACATCACCTACGAAGGCCTGTTCCGTTGATCCGTCTTCGCGGATGCGCATCAGGTAGGCCTGCTTTTGCGACAAGCCGTTCGGGTCGAGTTCGATGACGGCAACCTTGGGTTGTTCTGGCATGTATCCCACCTGCGAAAAACCGATGTTTGGCTCACGCACCCAGTTCTCGATAGCGTTAGGCTCCACCATCCACGTCACTACCTTGCCGGTTTTGCCTGTGGGTAGCACGCTGCGTAGCACGAACCATCCGTTCTGTGCCAGCATACGGCCGTCATAGAGCTTTAACTCAGCGTCGTCACTCGAGATGCGAACCATGCGCTCAGGGGCATCTGTAGCCATGGTGATCTGATGACCTGTCTCCAACGGCAGTGGGTCGACGAAACGGCCTGTCCCACGGTCATCGTAGGTTTTGAAGCCCTTGAACTGACGGGGCTTTTCGCTGTTTGGACGTGTCACCGTCTGGCTTGTTGCATAGCGCGGGAATCGGTTCAGACGACCATCCATCGAGTAGGTCTTCAGCCAGTATTGCGACGGCAAGAACTCCAGGTTGAAACCTGCCTCTCCAGCCAACTTCTCGGGCACTGGCTTGTCTAAGTAGACGGCTATCTCGACAGCTTTCCCCTTGGCCGTTACTACCACGCGGCTGTCGAAGTCGTAGTCGTCATAACGCAATGCCACCTCAATGCTACTGTCCTCCTTGTTTACCTTGCGGCTCGTCATCTTTGGCACCAAGTCCCACTGTTCTGGTGTGTTGTTCAGTCGGACTGCTCCGCCCTGTACCGTACGTACTCCATGATGGATAATCTCAATGCCCGAGTTCTTCTCGTCGTTGAATCCCCCGTTAAAACTGTTGCTGAACACCAGTACATTGACACCTCGCCGCTCGAAATACTCGCGGTCGTTGAGCTGGAGGTTTTGCGCCAGTGCGGCCATACCTGCCATGAGCCCGAAAGTTAGCAAAAAAATGGATTTCTTCATGTATTCTTTCTTTTAATCCCTACAAAGTTACTACTTTCTTCCCTTATATCGTACGCAACAATGAAAAAAGTGTTGCGCAAAGCGTTGCCTAACATTTATTTTGTCACTTTGAGACTTTGTCTCGAAGGCACTCTCGTTCGAAAAAGAAAAGAAAAACAAGTTTTCCTTTTGCTTTTTGCTCGCTTATTCGTACCTTTGCAAGCTGATGGAAGAGAAGATACTGAACGAACTGAATGAAGGACAGCGCGAAGCGGTGGTCTATTGCGAAGGACCACAGTTGGTGATTGCGGGTGCTGGGTCGGGCAAGACGCGTGTGTTGACGTATAAGATCGCGTATCTGCTGGAGCACGGCATGTCCCCGTGGAACATTCTGGCGCTGACATTCACAAACAAGGCGGCTCGTGAGATGAAGGAGCGTATCGGAAGACTGGTGGGACAGGAGCGTGCATCACGGTTGCAGATGGGCACGTTCCATTCGGTATTTGCCCGTATCCTTAGAGTGGAAGCTGGTTCCATCGGCTTCACCCCCAACTTCACCATTTACGACCAGGCCGACTCTCGTTCGCTGGTGAAAAACATTATCAAGGAGATGCAGTTGGACGACAAGACATATAAGCCCAATAGTGTTGCCGACCGTATCTCGATGGCCAAGAACCACCTGCTGCTGCCTGCTCAGTATCAGACCAGCTCATGGGCTTTGGACGATGTTCATAGGAAACGTCCGATGGTGGCACAGATTTATAACCGCTATGTGGAGCGTTGCCGTCAGGCCAATGCGATGGACTTCGACGATTTGTTGGTACATACATTCCTGCTGCTCCGTGACTATGAGGATATACGTCAGAAATATGTCGGTCGTTTCCAGTATGTACTGGTGGACGAGTATCAGGACACCAATTTTGCGCAGCAGGAAATCGTGCTGCTGCTGACTCGTGAACATGGGCATGTGTGCGTAGTCGGTGACGATGCACAGAGTATCTATAGTTTCCGTGGAGCAAACATCGATAATATACTGAATTTCCAAAAGATGTACGAAGGCTCCCGGCTGTTTAAGCTGGAGCAGAACTACCGTTCGACGCAGCTCATTGTACAGGCTGCCAACAGCTTGATCAGGAAGAACGAACGTCAGATTCACAAGGATGTGTTCAGCAAGAACGAGCAGGGTGAACGGTTGACGCTGAAACCTGCCTACAGCGACAAAGAGGAGGCAATGATTGTTTGCAACGACATCAGGCGCCTGCGTCGGCAGGAGGGTGGTGACTACTCCGATTTTGCCATCCTTTACCGCACGAATGCCCAGAGCCGTAGCTTTGAGGAACAGATGCGCAAGGAAGGTATTCCCTATCGTATCTATGGCGGTCTTTCGTTCTATCAGCGCAAGGAAATCAAGGATGTTATTGCTTACTTCCGCGTGGTGTCGAACCCTAACGACGAGGAAGCGCTGCGACGTATCATCAACTATCCGGCACGTGGCATAGGCGACACGACCGTGGGCAAAATCGTCGAGGTAGCAACCTTGCATGGTGTCAGTCTCTGGCAGGTCATCAAACAGCCCATCGTTTTCGACTTGACACTGACCAAGGGCGCGTTGACGAAGCTGGAGTCGTTCAAGACACTGGTGGAGGGTTGGCAGCAGCGGTTAGACAAGGAGGATGCCTACACACTGGGTCACAGCATCATCATGGAGAGTGGCATGAGCAAGGAGATATACAGTTCAACGAATCCTGAAGACCTGTCGCGCCAGGAGAACCTGGAAGAATTTCTGGGCGGTATGCAGGACTTTGTGGAGAGTCGCAGGGAAGAGGGGCGTGAGCGTGATACGGCCTTGGGTGATTTCCTGCAGGAGGTTGCCCTGCTGACCGATCTTGACAGCGACGACGACGGTCAGGGCGCCAGAGTGTCGCTGATGACCATCCATGCAGCCAAGGGGTTGGAGTTTCCGACGGTGTTTGTCGTAGGCCTTGAGGAGAACATCTTCCCCTCTCCGATGTGTATCAACACGATGCGTGAACTGGAAGAGGAACGTCGCCTGTTGTATGTCGCCATCACTCGTGCCGAGCGTCATTGCATCCTGACCTGTGCCCAGAATCGTTTTCGCTACGGCCGTATGGAGTTTGACACACCATCGCGTTTCATCAAGGATATTGACCCCGATCTGCTCAGGGTAGAAGGAGGCAAGGTGGCAGGATTGCAAGGCTTCCGGAATCCCCGTCCCATTGCTACACAGTTCGTTGCCGACCCGAAGCCCAGGCTGGTGCCTTTGCGTCGTGAGACTCCGGCGCCACAGTCGTCCGTTGGCGACATTGGCTTGAAGGCAGGTAACGTGATAGAGCACCAACGCTTTGGCATAGGAACGGTCGTCAGAGTGGAGGGCACTGGCGAGAATACCAAGGCTACCGTGGAATTCAGAAATGCAGGCACCAAACAGTTGCTGTTGAAGTTCGCCCGCTATACCATTATCAATGCTTAATACTTAATTGAGTAACAATTATAAGGCATCATCCTCCGGCTGTTCCGGAAGCTGATGCCTCATGGCAGGTAGATGTCTTTTTTTTCGGAGCCATGCAGCCTTGCGGGTCTCATATTCCTCGTAGTGTTTCTCTAAGAAGTTGTCAGCCATCACTTGTTTTTGTTATAGACGACACTGATGCGGATGGGTTGATGTCGGTTGTTGCTGCCACCCACCAGTCGGACGCTGGTAACGCGCATCTCGTTGTTGACGGTAGACGTTGTCGTTGACGAGCTGGACGATGTCGTTGTGATGTCAACAGGCACCAGTACGGCCTTGTTCCAGTTCTCCGACTTGTTGCGGTTGGCATACATGTGGTTTACCAGTCCGGAAATGTTGTTGAACGTATACGAGTTCTGTGAACTGACGAGCGAAGCCAGATAGGAATTGATGTTGTTCGGCAGGTTCCTATGCTCGAAGAACGTGTAGAGGCTGTCGCGCTCAATCATCAGCAGATAGGTGGGATCTTTCAGCAAGTCGTCACTTAGTTCGCTGAGGTCGTTCATGCGGTTGAAGGTAATTCTGGCCGAGGTGATGGAGTCGTTCTCGTGACCCTGTTTGATTTTCTCGATAGGCAGAGTAACCTCCGTGAAAATGCCGTCCGGAGTCTTCAGATAGGTACAGTCGTCTTTCGACGCCAACCGTTCCTTGTTTTCCTTGTTGCTGGTGAAGTGATTGGTCTGTAGCACCTCGCTGGTAGCCGTGAAGGCTTTCGACTGGCTGTACGTTGCACCATTCATCCTATAGCTGTAATAGACGACCAGCTGTGTGCGTTCAATCTCCGCCATGAGTCCCAGCCCGTCGGTCGTCTGGAAATAGAATCCGGGGCAGAGATGCTGTGCGAATGCAAAGGAGTTCTTATAGTATTCCGGGTGCTTGTAATAGTTTTGTAGCAGGTACGTTCCGTAGTTGTTGTACGTCTTGCCCTCCTTGTCCGTATAGGGGTCGTTCAACGGTATGGTGACATATTCGAAATACGAGCCCGACCGTCTCATGTTGCGTACGCTGTCGCTGAGCAGCAGGTCACTGATGGCATACACCTTGTTTTTCCTGATGCCGTCTTTGCGCAAATAGCCCTGCTTCTCAATATCAAACGACGTATAATATCCCTGGTTATCCTTCACAGGTGTCTCCAGTTCGGTGACGGTCATCTTCATGGCCGTCAGCGAGTCGCCAATATAGCTGCTTATCACGACGTTGAGTGCACAGGAGTCAGCCAGACATTCCCCCTGTTCATCAACGACAGCGAGCGAGTCCTTCGGTGCGAACACGAATGTAGCCTCGTTTTCGAGCAGTGCAAACTGCGTCATGTAGTCGCTGGTGATATACGATCCTGCTTCAGGGTCCTTGATTCGCCCTAAATAACAGTGAGCGCTGCGCGAGAGCACCGAGTCAGAGATGATGGAACGTGTTGACACCTCGAAGGTGTCTGTCACTATCGCGAACTTATCAACGCTGTTAGTCAGCGAATTCCCCATTGTAGTAGTGTCTTCATCACACGAAGAGATTGCAACTGTCATCATTGCAATCCCTGCCAATATCATTTTTACGTTGAACGTTGAACGGTGAACGTTGAACGTTTTCTTTTTCGTTTTACAATTATCCATTAAGCATTAAGCATTATCAATTCTATCATAAAACTCCTCGTACGCCTTGGCAAAATCTTCACCCGGATAGTCAAGCGTGGCAATGTTGTTCTCCTTGGCATAGCCGAGCAGATCGCTGTTGACGTCAGGCCCAGCGGCAATGACGCCGTCACTGTAGTCGATAGCCATCTTCCCTAACTCCATGAAGTCGAAGTTGTCGTTGTACTTCTTCAGCAGGTCAGCCTTTGCCTCGCGGTATGCGACGCATTTCTTGAAGTTGGAGCCCAGGTCCGACTTCAGGTTGTTGGCAAACAGCGACGTCACCACCTTGGTGTTGGCAAACGACGGTTCCTCATGATAGGCCGTCTTAATATAAAGCGGTACGCAGGCGCCCATCCATCCCTGTACATGAATGACGTCCGGCACCCAGCGTAGTTTCTTGACCGTTTCCAACACCCCTCGGGCGAAGAAGATAGCCCGTTCGCCGTTGTCGGGATAGTCGTCGCCCCGTTCGTCCTGAGCCATCTGTCGTTTCGAGAAGTAGTCCTCGTTGTCAATGAAGTACACCTGTATGCGCGTCTGGACTATGGTCGCCACCTTGATGATAAGCGGGTGGTCCGTGTCGTCGATGATAAGATTCATTCCCGACAGGCGTATCACCTCGTGCAGCTGTCCCCGGCGCTCGTTGATGTTTCCCCATTTCGGCATGAACGTCCTTATCTCGTGACCGTTCTCCAAAAAAGCCTGCGGAAGCGCCTTCCCCATCAGCGACAGGTCGCTGTCAGGAACATACGGGGTAATCTCCTGATTGATGAATAATATCTTCTTTGCCATATTTTCTTGGTTTTACACTTGCAAAGGTACGAAAAAAAAATCACAAAAACCGCCCAAACGCGTATATTTAAGGATTTTTAGCCCCTAATTTGGCATATTTTTACGATATTTCTTTCTTATTTGATAAAAATGTTGTTATTT
>Ga0265298_10001739_pt1 | contig 31925 bp, 32 predicted proteins | sample AusTroGonzalo_MG_3_FD_193486 | JGI IMG/M metagenome (GOLD analysis project Ga0265298, IMG submission 193486) | Bovine rumen microbial communities from tropical cattle in Woodstock, Queensland, Australia - Gonzalo_01 | ecosystem: Host-associated > Mammals > Digestive system > Stomach > Rumen ... | reverse complement strand
GCTGTGCCGACCCTGACCTTATGTATCGTATCCCTTCCACACAAACAGGCCCTCTGCCGCCGCCAGCTTTCGGATCAGCTCCAGCAATTTTTCGTCCGGCCCGAAAAGCGTCATGTAGGTGTCTGTGTTGTCGGCGGTAATCAGGGCGTCCCCAATCAGGATGTTCAGGTATTCCCGGCCGATCAGATCAGCCAGTTTCTCCGGGGCAGGGTTTCTGATTTCCTCTTCATCGCGGACCAGCGTCAGATCGTAATAGCAGTTCAGCCTCAGAAACAGATCAGCCTGTTTCCGCCGCAGATCAGGATCATGAAGAAAAACCTTCTCAATCGCGAAAAACTGCCCCGGGCTGTTTCCCGGCACCTGTTCCGGCAGAATGTCGATAATCCAGCACGGTTTCGTCAACAGTTCGTCAATTTCGCTCATCCCTTATTCCTTCAGGATATCTTTTATCCTGCAACCTTCCTGGCAAATTCCGCCAAAGCCTTCAGATCCGTTTCATCCGGTTTTCCTTTATGAACTCCCTTGAATTCCCCTTTGCAGTGGAATTCCCGTTCATCCATCGGAATACCGACCTTGTCGGCAACCGCTTTGATCTTCTTATAAGTCGAATTCATCATGGCCGCCGATCCGAAATTGACGATCTTTCCGACCAGTTTTTGATCCAGGGAAGCGACAAACTGCCGTACCTCGGGATCGATGGTAAAGGCGTAATAGGAATTACCCAGGAAAAGGATATCCACCGGCTCAGTGACAGGTGTCGTGATTGGCAGAGCCTCAACGCCCAGTTCTTTCGCCACTGCTTCTGCCATTCTTTTGGTATTCCCCGTCTTCGTGTAGTACCTTACCGCGATTTTCATATTGGATGCACTTCCTGTATCATATTTTTGCATAGCTATTGAGAAAACTTACGTTGCGATTTTATCATGGCAAAATGCAAAACGCAATCCATCCGCCGCGATCCGGCCGGAATTGTCACATTTTTTCTATGCGAAAAGATATTGTGAAAGCCGGGAAACTGTGTATAATGACCCTGTTGTACGCAATGAGCAGGAGGAAACGAAAATGAAAGAGCTCATTTCGCTGTGATGAATATGCTTTGTCGTCTCTGTCCCCGGTGCTGCGGTGCCGACCGCGCCCAAAGGCCCGGCTTCTGCGGTCTGGGGGAAAAGATGTTGATCGCCCGGATCGCGCCCCATTTATGGGAAGAACCGCCGATTTCCGGTACGCGCGGCACCGGCGCGGTCTTCTTCTCCGGCTGCACCCTTCGCTGCGTTTACTGCCAGAACGGCGACATCTCCCATCGCAACGAAGGCCGCCCTTTCACCCCTGCTGAACTATCCGATTCCCTGAAACGGCTGACGGATCTGGGCGTCCATACCATCTCCTTCATCACCGCAACCCCTTTCATTCCGCAAATCCTTGAAACGCTGGAACTCTGGCGTCCTCCCCTCCCCCTCGTCTGGAACACCTCCGGTTACGAAACGGTTGAATCCCTGCGCCTTCTGGAGGGGATTATTGACGTATACCTGCCGGATCTCAAGCATTATTCCCCTCATGCAGGCAGGCTCTGTGCCGGCGCCCCGGATTATTTCGACCGGGCTTCCGCCGCCGTCAGGGAGATGTGCCGCCAGACCGGAACGCCGCAATACAGCGCGGACGGCATCATGCTGCGCGGTACCCTCATCCGCCATCTGATTCTTCCCGGCCTCACCGGCGAATCTCTGCGCCTTCTGACCTGGATCCGTGACAACCTTCCGCCCGGCACGCCGGTCAGTCTCATGCGGCAGTACATCCCCTGCAACAACGTCTCCGTTCCGGGGCTCGATCGCCGGATCACCGCCCGGGAGTATCACCGGGTTCGGGATCATATGCTTGCCCTCGGCTTCCCCGGTTTCCTGCAGGAGCCGGATTCCGCCGACAGGGATTTCATCCCGCTCTTTAACCGCCCTGAAAGCTTTGTGTAAGCCCGAAAAAAAGACGGTATCCGTCGATACCGCCCTGATAATTGACGTGTCGCTTTGATGCGGACTTCAGTTGTCCTTTTTCCCCAGGATCTCCAGCAGCCGGATGAACAGGTTCGCCAGATCCATGTAGATATCCAGTGCGGAAGCCATCGCGTTTTTGATCGTCTTCGGATACTGCTGGGACCGGTAGATGTCATATCCCAGATAGAGGCTGAACAGGGCCGAGGCGATCCAGCAGGTCACCTGCTGGTTTACGCCGAAGATCAGCAGCACGACTTCGCACAGGACCAACCCGATCAGCACCGCGCCCAGCGCTCCGCCGATCTTCTCAAACAGCTGCGGAAACATGATCACCGTCGCCAGGATCGCCACGCCGATCAGCAGTGTATAAAGGAACGCCAAGGTAACGACGTCGGTCTGTCCCTTTGTTACATAGGTTTCCACCAGCGTGGAAATCACCAGGCCGAAGGGAACCACCACCAGGTTGAAACCGACAAAAGTCATCGCCGGGCTCTGTGCCTTGTTGGCGATCAACACGCCGATGATCGCTACCACTACATAGCCGATAATGAAGGCAACCGGGCTCATGTTCGGGAAGAGGTTCGTATAGCTCCCGACATATTTGCACAGGAGCCAGTTGACCAGCAATCCCCACAGCAGCACCCCGCAGATCACGCCGTTGTAAGCCCGGGTCGAGATGATCGCGGAAGGATCCACGGCCTCCCTGATGCGGGCCTCCCGGTTTTTCTTGCCCAGGGCGATGCTGCCGCCCGTGACCGCCGTCACACCGTTCCCCAGCTGATCGTTGACCGCCAGGCTCGCGCCGCAGGAAGAACACCTCACGGCGTCTTTCTCGTTTTCTGTCTGACAATTCGGACATTTCATAATCATCGATTCCTTTCCCTGCCTTCCCGGCAGTTTCGTTTGCTCTGCTGCGTAATCGCTGGCTGCAGGCTGCCGGGCGTGGGCCGCCGGCCACCTGTCGCTGATAAACCACCCGGGCATTATATCACGTCTTGTCCGGCAGATGATCGTCTTTCCAGGATTTGCCCGGAAAAAATTGTTACAATTTCATAACATTTTTGTGGTTTCCCCCGGAAAAACCTTATTTCCGAACATCGGAAGTCTTTTTTGATGCTATAATGCTGAATTATCGCGTGAGATGCGATGTATTGAAAATCCCGAGGTGAAGCAAATGTTCCTGGAAAAACTCCTCAATGTGGTCTCTGTCTTTTTTATATCGGAGACGGTGTACAGTCCGTTCTACGAGATTATTCCGCAGGTCCTGTACCTGTTCGGCATGTGGGGGATCTTTAAGAAGTGCGGCCTGAAGCCTTGGTACGCGCTGATTCCCTGCCTGCGGGAGGTCAGTCTGGGCGAGGCGGTCGGCATGGAGAAAGAAGGCCGCATCGCCGCGATGATTGAGGCCGTCTCCCTCGTGATCAATGAGGCGTTCGTCATTTTCGGCAGTGCGAGATGGCCGGAGAACGTGGTCGATTTCATCGCGGTCGTCCAGATTCTCCTGTCGATCATCTATCTGGTCTATACGGTCCGGATGTATCTTTCCCTCTGCGAGGTGTATGACCAGAAAAAATGGTGGATTATTCTCTGGGTCGTCGTCAACTTCATCCCCGCCTGCATGTGGGGATGGATGAAGAAGTACCAGCCGCTGTGGTCGGCGGAGGAAATGCAGGCGGACGCGTCGTCCTTCTTCTCGGGGTCGAAGGCCGCCGTACTGGACCAGGGGCTGACCGTGAACCTTGAGGAACGGACGGCTACCGAATTCTTTAAGAAAAAATACCTTCTCCGGGATATCCATATGTATATCCAGCCGGGCCATATGGTCCTGCTGCTGGGCGGTTCCGGTGCCGGCAAGACCACCTATCTCAACGCCGTCAACGGCTATGAGAAAGCCAAGGCCGAGGTCGTGCTGAACGGTCGGAACATGTATAAAGAATATAAGGATATGCAGTACGACATCGGCTTCGTCCCGCAGCAGGATCTGATGCGCGGTTCCGACAGCGTCTACCGCACGCTCATGGATGCCGCCACCCTTCGCCTGCCCTCCTCCTTCACCAGGGCGGAGCGCGAAGCCCGGGTGGACGAGGTTATGGATATCTTCGGCCTCACCCCGGTGAAGGACAACCTGGTTGTGAAACTCTCCGGCGGTCAGCGCAAACGCCTGTCCATCGCCATGGAGTTCATCTCCAACCCGACCCTGTTCATCCTTGACGAGCCGGACTCCGGCCTTGACGGCGTCATGGCGCGGGAGCTCTTCCTGCAGCTGCGGCAGATTGCCGATCAGGGCAAGATCATCATCGTCATCACCCATACGCCGGATCGGGTCATCGACCTCTTCGATGATGTGATCGTCCTCGCCAAGGACGCTAACCGTACCGGCCGCCTCGCCTGGTTCGGCTCGATCGAGGACGCGCGCGTCTTCTTCGGCAAGGAAAACATGGAGGAAATCGTCAAGGCCGTCAATCGCGAAGAAGAGGGCGGCGAAGGCCGGGCGGACGAGTTTATCATGAGGTACGCTCAGGAGAACAATGGAAGCGGCGCCCCTGCGGGGCAGTCAGAACAGTCACCGGCCCCGCCCCGGGCGGCCGGGGCGCCGGTTGAGGAGAAGGAGGTGAACCACAATGTCTGAAAACACAGTAAACAGCAAGCGGGTCCGCAGGGTTCATCACGCCGGCCGGGTTGACCAGGTTTTTATCTACCTCGGCAAACAGTTCCGCTTCTTTATCAATGAAAGCGACTGGAAGGTCCTGCCCATGGCGGCGATCATCGCCGCCCTCGTCGGCCTGGTGATTCGCAAACGGTTCTGGCTGAACATGGAAGGCGATCTGATCGGTTCCTTCGCCCTCACCTGCGTCGCCATCTGGAACGGCGCCTTCAACTCCATCCAGTCGATCTGCCGGGAGCGGGGGATCATCAAGCGGGAGCACCGCTCCGGCATGCATATCTCCTCCTACATGGCGGCTCATATGATTTATCAGTTCCTGCTCTGTGCCGCCCAGACCGTGCTGACCATGGTCGTCCTCCGTCAGCTGGACGTGCAGATTCCGCGGATGAGCGGCGGCGTGATCACTCCTTATGCCATCTTTGACCTGGGCATCGTCATGTTCCTGATCACCTATGCCTCGGACATGCTTTCCCTTTTCCTGTCCAGCATCGCCCGCACCACCACCGCGGCCATGACCCTCATGCCCTTTATCCTGATCTTCCAGCTGGTCTTCTCCGGCGGCGTCATCCCGCTGCCCGAGTGGAGCCGTTCCCTCTCCAACTTCACTATCTCCAATTACGGTATCAAGGCCATCGCCTCCCAGTCCGGCTATAATGAGCTGCCCATGAACGCCGTATGGTCGACCCTCTCCGGCATGAAGGACAGCGAGATCAGCGGTTCGATTTCCGTCGGTGACATCATCGACAAGCTGGATAACCCTGTCGTGCAGAAGAGGCGGGACAACGTGATCCTGAAGTCTTATTCCGTCGCGGAGATTGCGCAGATTCTGGCTGATCCCTCCATGGGCCTGCGGGATCATAAAGTCGGGGATATGACCCTCGGGGAGATCCTTGATGAACTGCAGAAAGATCCGGATCTCAACGCGGAAAAAGTCAATAAGCAGCTCACCGTCGGCGACGTTGTGGATTTCCTGAAGACCAATGAAGCGCTTCAGGCAAGCCGGGACACGACCTTTACCCTGAAGACCACCGTCGGCGAAATGCTCGATCTCCTCGGGGAGGAAAACGTCAAAGAGTTCGTCATGCGCAAAACCGCCGAAGCCTCCCGGAAACCGGAATACGAGAAGACCCGGGATAACGTCCTCCGCAACTGGCTGATGCTCGTTGTTTTCGCCTTCGCCTTCGCCGCCCTTGCCACCCTCATTCTTGAAATGATCGATAAGGATAAGAGATAAAAAAATGAACATTGTTGAAGAAGCAAAAAAGATCATCACAGACAACAAGGACATCCTTGTGAAATGGGCTCACCTCGGTCTTTATATCCTGATTGCCGTTGTCATCTGCTGGATTCTCCTGAAGCTCGAAAGAAAAATCGTCAAAAAATGGTTCAACCGCTTTGACGGCATCAACGCCCGCTATACGGAGAAAGTGATCCGCTTCATCATTATTTTCATCGCCGCGATGTGGGTCATCATGTCCAGTGAAATCACCCGGGACTTCGGCGCCTCCCTCTTCCAGGGAACTGCCGTCCTTGCCGCCATCGCGGGTTTCGCGGCCAAGCCGGTCCTGTCGGATATGTTCTGCGGGTTCATGCTCAGCTCCACCAAACCCTTTAATCTGGGCGACCGCATCGAGCTGGACGACGGCACCGCCGGCGTCGTCAAGGATATCACCATTCGCCACGTGGTTCTCCAGGGGATCGATACCCTCAAGATCATCATCCCCAACAGCGAGATCAACAGCAAGCGCATTACGAACCTCAGCCACCAGACCACGACCCGCAGCATCCACTTCCGCTTCCAGGTCGGCCTGAATACAAATGTGAGTCTGGCCAAGGAAGTGATTCAGACAGCCATCAGCGAAAGCCCAATGACCGTTCCCCGCACCGGGGAGGAATACTCTCCCGTGTATTTCCTGAACTACACGAATGACGGCCTGCAAATGGGAACCACCGTGTATTATGAGCCTCTCTATCCCACCGAAGTGGTTCGGGACGATGTCAATTGCCGGGTCAACCGGGCACTGAACGCCGCGAAGATCGAAATTCCCTACCCCTATACGACCGTCATCATGAACCCTGAACCGCTGACAGGGGAAAACCCGTCATGAGATACTCGGACGATTCGGCCGGTTTCGTCTCCGTCGGCGAAGCGATCCCGGACGTAATCCTGGAAATCCGCTATTATTCCACCTTCAATTTTATCGGCGACCGGATCGACGGCTATGACCGGCCGGTCGCTTTGCTGACCCGGTATCCGGATACTTTCTTTACCTTCCCTGTCCGGTAAACCGGGTCAGGGAAGGATAGTCCCCATTGAACAAGACAAACCGCTTCGTTTGTGGTATACTTATACCAGTCCTGTCAGACCAAGGGGGGCATCCATATGGCAAAAAAGCAAAGACGCAGGCTCTATGAATACTCCGCCGAAAATGATATCCGGTACCGCGGTCCCCTGTCCTATGTCGGTTTGCAGATTCTGGGCTGGCTGTGTATCGCTCTGTCGGTCTATGTCCTTATGCTCGTGCTGTCGGTCGTGATTAACCCGGCGCTGGAAAAAAGCTATTCGACGCCGATTTTAATCCTGGGTTTCAGTTCGATCCTGTCCCTGCCCTTCCTGCTGATTGCCAACTTCGCGAGAATCCTGAACAATTCCGAAGGCTATAAAACGCAGCTCCTCCGCAACGGCGGGGCAGCGCTGGCCCTCGGTCTGATCCCGTCCCTTTTCTTCAATCGCTATGTGATCGGCCTGATCACAAAGTTCGTCTCGGATCCGGAGAATGTGGTCCCGGTGCTCAACGATTACTTCCGTCATTTTCAGAAGAACGGCTTCATCGCCTTCAACCTCTTTATGGACCTGTTCCTCTGCTCTCTCTTCATGTTCTTCCTCACTGCCCGGCCGCAGCGGGTCTTTACCGGAAATAAGAGATACATCTTCCGCGCCTTCGCGATCCTGCCTCTTGCTTATGAAGTGACGTCCATCATCCTCAAGGGTCAGTGTGCCGCCGGGAATATCGCGCTGTCGATCTGGTGTTATCCGTTCCTGACTGTGAAGCCGCCCATGGCCTTTCTCGTTTTTGTGATCCTCGCGCTGTATATCAAACGGCGGGAGCTCCACTTCCGCCGTCACGGCAAGACGCATGAAGATTATGAGGCTTTCCTGCAGACCAACCGGAATTCCCTTCATTTCTCCGTTTTTCTCTGTGTCGTGATGGTGATCGCGGCGATTCTGGACTATTTCATCATGTATTTCCTGATGTCAATAGCCGCCCCGTCCGTGGAAGCGCTGGAGTCGGCCGATCTGGAAAAAACCATCGAATATGCGAAGGTTGCTCAGGCGATGGGATTCGGGAATGCCAGCATTCCGCTGCTCCTGGCATCGCCGTTTGTCCTGCTTTTCTCCTATACGCGCCTCCCGAAGAACAGGTTCATCAGCCTGTTGATCCCCTTCGCCGGAGTCGTACTGACTGTTCTCCTGCTGCTTGAGGAGGTCTATCAGCTTGTAGGCTCCTTCTCTCAGAAGCTGCAGCCTATACCGATCCGGCAGATGTTTGATCGGTTCATGGATGTCTTGAACAGTCTGTCCGGGCTTGCCGGCAGCTGAACGTAAGTCGGAACTGCTGCGTACGATTCAAAGATGCAATTCCGGGCAATCCCCGGTAAAAAGGTGACCGTATAGGATACAAAAATCATTTGATCAGGAGTGTACAGCCATGAAACAATCCAAATCCGGACAGTCCAGACCGCAAATACTCAAACGCCTGCGTCTCCTTCTGACTGACATCAAATGCGCGACCGTACTGGAGATGCTCTTCGCCCTGATGACAATTCCGCTGGGCCTGACCTATATTACCAGCGAGTACGAAACGAAGCTGACCTCGCAGGACCTGCGCATCCTCCTTTGCGGGCTGTTCCTGGCCCTGGCGTTGGCCCGGCTGTTCCTGGCCCGGCGCATGCGCCTCATGGGGAAACCGAAACTGAAAATAATGACCCAGCGAATGTATGTCGTGGCTTTTCTGATCTGCTCTGTCCTTCCGATTTTCGTCGGCTATACGCAGGAGGTCGGCTATCTGGCGGAAAAAGTCACTTCCTATGAGTATAAAGGCGATGTTCGTCAGCTCATCGCCCTGGTTTACTGGGTCGCTCTCTTTATCGGCCGGCTTCTTTCCGTCATCCAGGACCATCGGTGGCAGAAGCTGATCCCGAATATCCTCCTGATGGTGATCATTTTAATCATGGGATTGTCGACCTTCTTAACCTGCGACATGATCAATGCGATGCTTGTAATCGTCGCGCTGTCGCTGGCCGAAATCTTTACCGTGGTCTTCGCCCGCCTCCATATCGCCACGCTGCAAAAGATTGTCCGCAAGACCTATGCCGCGGAGATTATTCTCGGCCTGCTCCTGCTGATCGTCGCCTTCGCCTATGTGCTGACCTTCACTGATTCGGAAACGATCCCGACCTTCATTGACGGCATCTGGTACTGCTTTGCCATCGTGACCACCATCGGCTTCGGGGACTTCACGGTCACCACCCTCGTCGGGAGGGTCCTCTCCATGGTCCTCGGTGTTTACGGGATTATCGTCGTCGCCCTGATTACATCAATCATCGTCAATTTCTACGGTGAAATGAAAAAAGAACCGGAGCCTTCCGGAGAACAGCTGATAGAGAAAGAACAGCTGACAGAGCAGGACCTGCAGGCAATTGAGGACCTTCTGGCGGAAGAAGACCGCCGGGCAAAAGAAAACCGTCAGGCGGAAGAAGACCTGCCGGATGCCCGGAAATCTTAATTTCCCTGCGGCGGTTCGTCCCGGTATTTCGTTTTTTCTGATTGACTGGAACAATCGTGGGATAATATGCTCTCCGCAGAAAGGGTGAACAGCGTTGAAGAGAATCATTCTGCTTGTGCTGACCGCAATGCTATGCCTGCTCCTGCTCCCTTCCGCTGCCGGCGAGGGCGAGGGGCGGATCGTGCTGACAATCGGCGACAGGGATGACCGTTCCGGAAACCGGTTTGATGAGAATCTGGGCATGTGGCAGTATCTGGCGGATCTGGTCGGCGTGGAAATCCAATATGTCTACATGACGCCGGAAGAGTATGCCGCCGGGCTGTCCGGCGGCGAGCTGCCGGATATCGTTTTCACCAGAAACAACCTCTCCACGATTCTGGAAAACGGGGTGGCGCTGGACGTCGATCCGTATCTGGCGGAATACTGTCCGAATTTTCTGCAGGGGGACATGAAACTGAGCTTTCTTTCCCGCCAAGATCGGGTACAACGGCGTGGGATACGACAATAAACTGTCCCAGCGCGGATATATTGTCCGGTGGGATTATTACAAGGAACTGGGGTATCCGCCCATCAACAGCGAGGATGACTATCTGAACGTGCTTCTGCAGATGCACAAAAACCACCCCTTCACGGAGGAGGGGTATCCCACCTATCTGTACGGCACGAGCAATTTCAGCGGCTATGATACGTCCTTCCGCGCCGAGCTCAGCCTCGATTACTGGGTGACATACAAATACCAGAACAACATCTTTACCAACGAGATCTTCGATGGGTATCTTGACACGGCCCATTCCAAGTGGTGGTCCTCGACGGCGTGGGAAAACAAATTGTACCGGGCCGGAAAGGCGGACGGCTCCTACGATATGGAGATGTTCACCCAGAGCCAGGAGCAGTATGAGGCCAAGATCGCCCGGGGGCAGTATCTCGGGCTTCATTCCGTCCACAGCAATTTATACAATGCGATGGTCCAAAAGGATCCGGACACGCTCGCCGGATACTCGATCGTTCCGACAGCCGCAACGAATTACTACACCAACGTCTATCAGCTGCTGGGTAACGGGTCCGCCTATATGTGGTTCATCTCGGCAAACACGCATCATATGGAGGAAGCGCTGAAGCTGTTCAACTACATGTGCGATCCGGATTTCCTGCGGGAGCTGTGCATGGGCCGGCAGGGCGAAACCTGGGATTACGACGAAAACGGCGTCCCCCGGATGACGGCATACGGGCAGGAGCAGCTGACCGCCTACAAAGCGGGCAAAGCCGACAAGGACAACTATTATACCCGGTGGGGGACCTTCAGCAAAATGCCGAGCAACTGGCCGCTGCTGCGGGACAACATGACGCACCCGAAAGGGTATTCCATCGATTTCGCCACCATCTCCCGGGAATACGCGATCGAAACGATGTCGAGCAATATCTCGCGGGACATCTGCGAGCATTACGGCGTGGAGCTGCCCACCGATGCCTTCTACAATGCCGGCGGGCTGGACTTCCGCAACGACTGCGGGGAGGCGATCTCTTCCTCCATCAGCAGCCTGAACCGGGAACAGCTTCATATCCTTTCCACCGCGGAGGACATCCTGGACGACGCGCTGGTCGACCTGGTGCTGGCGGAAACGGATCAGGAATGGAACGCGATCCGGGAGCAGACGCTCCGAAAGCTGACCGAACTGGGCGAGCCGGAAGTGTTCGAGGCCTTCCGGGAGAAATGGAACGCCGCCGCGGCCGTGATCGTTCCCTTGGTCCGGGAGGCGCAGATTTCAAACGGCATTGAGCCCTACACGCCGGAACAGTACGCGAACCACGGCGGCGGAACGGAGGAGCGGCAGAAATGAAACAGATGCTGAAATCCCTCTGGCTGCAGCTGCTGCTGCCGGTGATCGTGGTGATTCTGGCGGTCGTTATGCTGATGACGATACTGTTTTCCCGCGCGTATATCAACATGATTCTCCAGCAGGAGAACGAGGTAAACGCCGTCGGGTTCAAGACGGTTTCCCGGTCGGTCACTCCGCTGATCAATACATCCATCAGCGAGGTGCGGAGCATCATGGCGGAGGAGCGGGTGGCCTCCTACGCGAGGCTGCGGTATCCCACCAAGGCGACGCTGATCCATGCCCGGATCCGGTGCAAGGATTACCTGGCGTCCGAAATTACGCGGCACGAGGGGATCTACGGCCTGCTTTTCATGCGGACGGACGGAAGCCTGTTCGGCGCGCTGCCGAAAGGAAGCTTCTTTTGGGATTCCCCGGAAGAAAACCAGCTTCCCGCGGAGATGAAAGCGCAGATTCTGGACGTGCCCCTGGGACAGACGGTCTGGATCGGCCCCGTGTCCGCATCCGTGTTCTATGGGTTTGAAGATGAAGATACGACGCGGAATGTGATGGTCGGCGCGTGGAAATCCGTGGATGTGAGCTACGGCCAGTGCTACGCGCTGATGCTGATGGACGAGTCCGTGTTTGACGATCTGTTCAGCGTGCTGCATGACGGGAAAAGCACCTGGCACCTCTATACCGAAAACCGGTCCGAAATCTGGCACACGGGCCCGGAAGCGGAACACCTGGATCCGGAACTGCTCATCAGCGAAAGCAACAAGGGGGACCTCCTCCACGATGAAAACGGCCGCCCCTTCTGCCTGTTCTCCATGACGATGGCTTCGCCCGAATGGACGCTGGTACGGGAAGTGAACATGGAGAACTATGAACAGGTGGTCCACCATGTCCGCCGCGCCATCTGGATCGCTGCCGGGGTGGTGTTCCTGGTTGCGCTGGTCTTCTACTCGCTATGGCTGAAAAAGTTCATGCGCCAGTTCAATTCCCTGCAGAACGAGATTATCCGCATGGGGCAGGGAGACCTGGATTCCATTGAATTCAAGCCTTTTTCCATCAACGAGTTTGAACGGATGCAGCAGGAGATTAACCGGACATGCGACGCCCTGATGCAACAGATGGACACGATCCGGCGGATGGAGCGGGAACAGGCGGAACTGGAGAACAGGAAAAAGGAACAGGAACGGATTGAACGGGAACTGATTATGGCGCGGGAGATCCAGGCGAACGCGCTGCCGAATGCGTTCCCGGCCTTCCCGGATAGAACGGAGTTTTCGCTTTATGCTTCCATGACGCCCGCCAAAGAGGTGGGCGGGGATTTCTATGATTTCTTCCTCGTCGATCGTGACCATCTGGCCCTGGTGATTGCGGATGTTTCAGGCAAGGGCATTCCCGCCGCCCTGTTCATGATGGTGTCCAAGACCCTTATCAAGAATGAGCTTCAGGCCGGCTGTGATCCGGCAACGGCCCTGGAGCGGGTGAATCTGCAGTTGTTCGAACGGAATTCCTCGATGATGTTCGTCACGGTGTGGGCCGCCGTCCTGGAGCTTTCCACCGGAAAAGGCCTGGCCTGCAACGCGGGCCACGAGCACCCGGCTCTGCGGCGTGCGGACGGGGCTTTTGAACTGATCCGCTATCCACATGACAGGTTTGTCGGCATCAGCAAAAAGAACAGGTATCAGAACCGGGAGTTTGAACTCCGGCCCGGCGACCGGATCTTTGTCTATACGGACGGGGTTCCGGAAGCGACTGCCGCCGGTGGGGAGATGTTTGGCGAGGATCGTCTGGAATCGGCCCTGAATGCCTGCCCCTCCGGCAGTCCGGAGGAAATTCTCCGGACCGTGAAAAATGCCGTGGATACTTTCGTCGGCGATGCCGAACAGTTTGACGACCTGACCATGATGTGTCTTGAATTCAGAGGCTTCGGCCCCCCTGATCCCCGGCTCTCCACGCCTGACTGACCACTGACCGCCGGCTCTGAAGACGCCGAATGAATAAAATCGGATTATTTTTTGGTGTCTCCGATCCGTGTTTCAGCGGTTCGTGTTTTCCTCTGCCGGTGAAAACGTCAGGACAATATTCGACTCGTCAGGAAGATGATATGCTTCGAAATAAGCTTTCTCCAGCGGAATCCATCGTGCCGTGAACTGCTTCAGGGATTCGGGGGATTCCCGCTCCTTCAGCCGGGCCATGCGGATTTCCTCGGGTACGTTCATAAACAGGCGGACATCCGCGTATTTTCGGATAACCGGCAAATTGCAATAACTGCCTTCCAGGATGAGCACGGGCTGCTCCGGAAGCTCTTCCTCCGGTCCAAGGCAGTCCTTTTTGCAGTTGTACCGGCGGTATCGCACGGTCTGCCCGCTGTTCCACGGCGCCAGGATTTCCCGCTCGATCCGTTCCCCGTCGCAGTTCCCGCCGGGAATCGCCAGCCGTTCCGGGGTCTTCTGCGCGTGAGGGATCACGAAGTCGTCCGTATGGATAACGTTTGCCTGCAGCGTCTCGGCCAGCTTCCGGGCCAGTGTCGTTTTCCCCGAAGCGCAGGGCCCGTCAATGGTGATCAGCAGGCGCCGGCCTGTCTGCTTCATCCGGCCCGTCCCTCCTTCCTGTTCAGGGACAGCCCCGCCCGTTCCATGGCGATGACCAGCACGGGGATCAGTACAATTTGCAGGATAATCCCGGGCACGGCGTTGGCAAACGCTCCGGAAAGGAACAGCGCCCAGGTAAAGCTGCTCCCGGACAGCCCCGCCAGAATCACCCGCACCGCTCCCCACACGATCCGCCCCGCGATCATGGAAATCAGGAGGATAAGATAGGTGGTCCCGGGTTTCCGGGGAAGCCTGCTGTACAGCAGCCCGGCCGTTCCGCCGTATACCGCCAGTTCGAAGGCCATCGCTACCGCGCTCGGAAACATCGCGGGCATGCCGAACAGGACGGACCGAAGCAGCGGAGCGACAAATCCGACCGCCGCCCCCCAGGGCCAGCCGCACATAAACCCGCACAGCAGCGCCGGAATGTGCATCGGACACAGCGCCGCACCGATCTCCGGAATCTGGCCCGTCACGAAAGGCAGCACCATCGCGATCGCCAGGTACAGCGCGGCGTAGGTCAGCCTGCGGACCTGCAGGGAACTCATCTTCCGCCCTCCTTCTCCGACAGCTCCCGGATATGGTTCATCGCGTCCTCCAGAATCGCGGCGGAGCCGGAAGCCACTCCCGCGATATATGTTCTGCAGAGATTCATCGGGATCAGGACCCGGTATGCGCCGCAGGAGGCGACCGCGTTAGCCATGGCAGGGGTAATCTCCCCCAGCATCGCGTCCGCCGTCACGATACCGAACGGACCGACGATGACTTCCGCCGTCCGGCAGGCCACGACCACGGCGTTTTCCCCCGTCGCAAGCTGGTCCGCGCAGTTGCTGTTCATCATGTTCGAGGTCGCAATGCTGTTTGTCCCGACCGCGGTGATACATGCGTCCGGGCAGGTCTTCCGAATGTTTTCAATCAGTTTCCGGCCCAGCCTGCCCCCCTGTCCGTCAATCACCAGAATATTCATCGGAATCCTCCTTCGATGTAATAATACAGACCGGCCGTCGAGCCGCCCGCAGCTTCTTCCTGCAGCATCCGGATCGCCTCCTCCGGATCCGTGTCCGAAAACAGTTCCGGGTTCGCCGTCTTCGCGATCAGCAGCGCAGCCGCCTTCTGCAGGTGCGGCGCTTCCAGCAGTTCCTCCGAGAGCAGCAGCACCCGCCGGTTTTGGACCGCGTCGGTCTGCGCCCAGCCTTCCCGGGTGAGCAGCCCGTTCAGAAGGGCCTGGGCTGCGCCGCTTCCGGCCACGCCCGTCCCCAGCACGCTCCGATCCGTGATCTTGACGATCACCCCGGGATCTTTCCGGCAGATCCATCCGTCGTCCACCCGGAGGTTTTCTTCCAGCAGCCGGGAGGATACGTCGTATGCCCCCGCGTCCAGAATCAGCCGGTGCTCGCCCGACGTCCGGTATACGGTCACATGGTCTTCCTTCGTTTCCCAGTAAACGTTCTGCCGTTGGCATTCGTACAGTGATCCTGTCCGCTCCTGCAGCAGCACTGTGAAATAGGTTGCTGCCGATTCCGCTTCTTCCGCGTCCTCCGCGGTTCCTTTCTTCTCCGCCTGCTCCGCCGCAACGACCTGGGTCGCAGTCTCTTCGGCTTCCCCGTTCAGCCGGTTGACACGCTCCGCGGCTTCCCGGTCCGCTCCGCCGGCTCCGTCGCCTTCGCCCTCGCCGTGGAGTTTCCGGTCCGTCCCGGCGATGATCTCCGCCGGCGCGTTTTCATCATATTCTTTTCGGGATGCTTCCGGGTTTTCCTTTGTCCGGCCGCCTGCATCTTCCCCGGTTTCCCCGGACTCCTCCGCCCGGTCCGGTTCTTCCTCCGGTCCTGTTCCGGCCGGCGGCAGTTCTCCGGACGCTGCCCTGTCTTCCCGGACAGTTTCCGCCCGCCTGGCATCGATGCCTGTCCGGACCCGGCATCCGGAAAGAGTCATGCACAGCATGGCCAGCAGCAGTATCCCGGCTCCTCTTCTGATCTTCATTCGCATAAACACATCCGATATTTCAGGCGGAAGCGCAGCTTCCGTCCCGCTTTTTCCCACAGGGCTTTTTCCGTTTCCCGCAGGAGATCCAGCGCCTGTTCCCGTTTCTCCTCCGGCAGTTCGTGGCTGCTGTAGAGGGCTTCCTCAAAGTCGGCCGCGCAGGCGGAAAACCGTTCCGCATACCCTTCGGGCAGACCCTCGGGCAATTCCCCGGTCCATTCCCGGTACAACCGGTTGCCGCCCCCGCTGCCGGTAGCTTCAAGCCAGGCGATCACCTGCTGAAAAATGGCGCGGACGGCCATGCTGACGTCGGCAGACAGAAAGGCTTTCCGGACTTCAGCCGCTTTCTTTTTCCGGGCGTTCAGAAGCAGGAACGGCACGAACGGCAGCGTCACCACCCCAACGGCCAGAAGGAGCAGCAGTATGATCCGGACATAGTCGATCCACTTCGGCCTGGAGATCTGCTCTTCCCCAACGGTAACCAGCCGGTATTCCCGCCCGGCGGAAACTTCCCGTGCTCCGGTGAAAAGCGTCTGCGTATGCGTATGCCGGGTCTCCGTTTCCCCTTCCGGCGTTTCCGCCGGGATCCCGATCAGCTGCTGAGCCATCTGGCTGAGGCGGTCCCGTACCGTTTCGGAGGCGGATTCCGTCGCGGCGTCCACGCCGGGAAAGAGGATCGCGCAGCATACGGTCACCCCCAGAACCAGCACAGCCAGACGCTTCAGGCTTCCGGCGGTCGGATGCCTCATCAGCAGGACGCCGGCCAGGGTATAACCCGGAATCAGGATCCAGGCAGGCAGGCATAACCCGAAATAAATCTGACCCAGCGTCAGCAAAGTAATCAGGCCCAGAATCAGCGCCCGGCTCCGCAGGGTAACGGCCAGGGCGGCGACGGCGATGGCTGCGATCGTCAGCAGCGTGACGGCGAAAACTTCTCCCTGGCCCTCCGGCACCGGAAACCGGTCATAGGCATAGGCGTTGACCGTCTCGCTGGCCGTGAACAGCCGATTGCCCAGCGCCATGCATCCCTTCCGCGCCTCCGGCACAAGCAGCAGCAGCGCGGAGCAGAGCAGGATCACGATAATCAGTCCCCGGATCAGGATTCGCCGGAAACGGACGCGTTTTCCCTCCGCCGTCTTTTCGGCGGTCTGCGTCTCCCGCAGTTCTTCCGCTGCTGCTTCTTCGGCAATCCGCGTTTCCCGGTATTCTTCTTGCGCCGTCTCTTCAGCGGCCTGCGTTTCCCGGATCAGAAGCTCCCCTTTTTTTGCCGACAGTTTCCAGTGAATCCGCCGCACAGGGTCTCCCGGCCTGTACGGGCGTATATCGCCCGTCCCGTCTTCTTTCCCCTGGATGATCGTCCTGGTCGTCCGCGGCAGCGCGGTTCCGTTCCCGAATGCTTCTCCCCGGATGAAAGTGCCGGCTGTCCGCGGAGGCATAATCCCGTTCCCCTGCGCTTCCCGGCCGAAGCAGGCGGAGCGCAGGGAGGGAAACAGCGGAACCAGCAGCGAACACAGCAGAATCACCCGGGTTCCCGTATTGTTCTCGAAAAAATACAGGCATCCGGCCAGGATCAGCCAAACCGCGTATCCTATCCAATGCTTTCTCATTTTTTCATGATTCCCGGAAAACGGCTGCGGTGGTCCGGCGTTTCTGTTTTTTTCAGCAGCCCGTCCAGCACCTGCTCCGCGGTCCGTTCCCCCGCGCCTTCCTTCAGCAGTACCCGATGCGTGCAAACATCCCCGAACACCGCCTGCACGTCCGCCCCGGTCACGTAGTCCCGCCCTTCCGCGTATGCCCGCGCTTTCGCGGTCCGGCTGATGAACAGGGCTCCTCTGGGACTGATCCCGATGGCCAGTTCCTCCTCGGCCCGGGAGGCCATCGTCAGCCGTGTAATATAATCCAGGATCTCCTCCTTCATCTCCACGGCCCGTACTTCCTCCTGCATCGCGGTCAGTTCCTCCCGGTCCAGCACGCACGCCACAGATTCCATCGGGTCCGCTCCCTGCCGGTCCCGCAGCATGGTCATCTGCGCCTCGTAATCCGGGTATCCGATGCTCAGCCGGACCAGGAACCGATCCATCTGCGCATAGGGAAGGACCTGTGTCCCGGCAGTCCCGACGCTGTTCTGGGTCGCGATCACGGTAAACGGCCGCTCCAGGGGGTATGTCCTGCCGTCCACGGTCATCTGCCGCTCTTCCATCGCCTCCAGCAGCGCCGACTGGGTTTTGCTGGCAGCCCGGTTGATCTCGTCGCCCAGCACCAGGTTGGCCTGGTGAAGCATGCCGGGACGGTACACGAAATCGCCCCCCGCCCGGTCAATCATGGAAAAACCGGTGATGTCGGAGGGAAGCACGTCCGGCGTAAACTGGATGCGCCGGAACGTAAGGCCGACGGCACGGCTCAGCGCGGTGGCCAGCGTGGTCTTGCCGACTCCGGGCGCGTCGTCCAACAGGATATGGCCCTCTGCCAGCATGGCGGTCACAATCTTCCCGATGACTTCCCGCTTCCCGGCGACAGCCTTCCCGACTTCCCGGATCACCTTTTCAACTTGCGTACGCATAGGATCTGAAACCTCCCTGAAACAGAGAACAGCAAGACCCGATAAGCCTTGCTGTTCCTCGTTTCCCGTGTTCGGAGCACGAGCAAACAGCTGCGACTGATCTGCCCGGTCGGTAAGAGGCGCCGTTTGCCGCGCCTCCGTATGGTTTACTTGATAATAATCCGGCCCTGCGCCTCGCCATAGGGATCGCCGATAACGTTTTTCAGCTCTCCCGCGATATACAGCCAGATCACGTCCCGCACCACCGCGGTCGTAACGGTGCTCTTTTCGTTCTCTTCTGCGGCTTCCTTGAATATATAGGAAGAATCCATCCCGTTCAGGTTGGCGTTGCTGGTGATCACAGCGTATGTGGCCTCCGGGTCAAAGGGCTGCCCGTTCACTTCGTCGATCGTGACGCGACCCAGGGACGCGGCCCGGAACCAGTTCTCGCCGTAAGCTTCCCCTTTGTCGTATGCCTCTGACGTGTCGACCGTGTATTTGATTCCCGCTGCCTGCATGAAGGCGGCGCAGGTCGCGGCCGTGCCGTCCGTATAAGGGAGCCCCTGGGAAGCCGCCTCCAGTGCTTCCTGCAGCTGGCTCCCCGTCATGTAGACCACTGCGACCTTGTTGGGATAGGGCAGTACTTCGGCCAGCTGCTCCGCGCCGAACTTGCCTTCGCTGATGTCCGCGCGCAGGTTCCCGCCGTTCCACAGCGCCACAATGTGATCCGCGTCCACGGCAATCTCCGTGTTCCCGGCGGTCACGTCGTCTTCCTCAAAGTACCCGTTCATTGTACCGGAAACTGCGAACCAGCGCAACGCGTCTGTCCACAGGTCTCCCAGGCTGGTCTCTCCCTTGCGGGCGGCGTCGTCCGCTCCGGAAAGCAGGTAGTTGCTGTAGGCTTCCAGGCTGTCGTCCAGTTCGATCTCGTTTCCGTGGGCATCGGTAAAGGTGGAAGCGGACGCGCTGACTGCCAGACCGAAGGCCAGGCAGAGGGCCAGCACAAAGCTCAGCGTTTTTCGAACAGCATTCATCAGGGTAATCCTCCTCATTGATTCGGTTGCATCAACCCCCGGGAACAAGAAAAGGCGCGACAACCCTCTTGGGAGGGTCATCGGCACCTTCATGGATACCGGAAATTGAAAGAATGATACCGGAAAACGGGGCAGGCGCGCTTGGGCGGGCCTTTGTCGGCTTGTGCCGACGGGAGCATCGTAGCATAAGCGCCTGCTTTTGTCAATTTCGTTATTCTTCGACGGGAACGAAATCCATGTCGCTCAGGAATGCTACCACGCGATCGAGATCCGCTTCGCCCAGCGCCGTCTGCTCCTCGCCCGGCACGATATGCATCTCAATCTCATGGTCCTTGTAGATGGTATAGACATAGGCGTCCTGTCCGCCAGGGGTCATGACGGTCAGCAGTTTCGTGCCGGCCGCGGTTTCCTTCATGTCGAACGTCAGCTGTTCTTCATATTCGTCGCTGAAGGAATCCTTGATCGCCTGCAGGTCTTCTTCCGAAACGTCGTTCAGCCGTTCTGTCCCGGCCCATTCGTCGTTGAACGCGATCACCAGGCCCATCTGGGGCAGGTCCTTCTGCGTGGATTTGATGTTGGCGATGATCGTCATGTCGTTCTGCTGGTAGATGAAAAGCGTATAGTCATTCGGCAGGGCGCTGTACCTGATGTCGAACGCCTTGTTGACCTTCAGGGTGCCCATGGAGTCTTTCTCCGCCTCCGCCGTCGCCGCCGCACAGGCCAGCAGCATAACGAGGCTCAGAACCAAAGCGATGATTTTTTTCATTGCATAGTCCTCCTTCTCTGTCGTTCAGGATGTTCACCGGTATAGGAACTTGCTCATGGCGAAGCCCGTGATCCCCGTCACAGGGTCAACCACCTGGCTCCAGTCGCCCATCTCGGCGATCACCTGCATGGTAGTCCCGTAGGCATAGGCCTGGATCAGGGTGCTTTCCGTGCTCGGAGCCCACCGCACGTTGACGGAGCCGGTACCGCGGGTGCCGCGCAGCGTGACGGTATAGGGTGTGACGATCCGGGCCCGTTTGAAAACATTGTTCAGCGCGCCGCCGGAAGAGGAAGGATCGGGATCCTGTTTCTTATGTTTGCTCGGGTCATACGGACCGGGATCGTTGATCGACAACAGGGAAGTCATCGCGTAGCCGGGTACGCTGCCCCAGATGAGCTCGGACCAGCCGTTACCCAGGTCATGATCCACGCCGACCTCCTGGCCGTATTTGATAGTACCGATCACGGGGTATTCCTTCCCGGGACCGCTGCGAACATTGAGGGGCTTTCCGTTGCTGCAGCAGGAATAGGCGGTGTAGATTGCCGATGCGGTGGTCGGCAGGATGAGCATGGTCATCACAAGCGTCAGGACAGCTGCCAGAGCCACAATCCTTTTGGTCATTGATATGACCTCCTTTTCATGATTTGTGTGAATCGTATCACACATGGATAAAACGGGCAAGAGCATGGTTTCCTTCCCCGCGGTGAACACTTTCTGGTCCTGAGAAAAGAAAAGTTATGAGGTTTCCATGGTGCTGTCTCCACTGTTGAAACGATTCATCTCCTGAATTTGCAAGACAAATTCGAAGAAAAATGGTATTATTGAGTCTGGAGATAGTCTTGACCATTTATCCATTATCTTTGAATTATCTTAACCATGGAGGTCTGAATGAAGCTGGAGCGAATGGACGATTTTTTCGCAGCCCGTGTTGATGGCTATGATGAGCATATGCGGACAACGATTGAAGGAGCGTCTGATTTCTATGCTTATACAGCATCACTGTTGCCGATGGGTAGCGGAAATAGAGTCCTGGATCTTGGCTGCGGAACAGGCCTGGAACTGGAAGAATACTTCCGGCTTAACCCGGACGCGGAGGTTACAGGGATTGATCTGTCAGAGGCAATGCTGAAAGCATTGAAAGAGAAACTTCCGGATCGGAAAATAAACCTGCTTATAGGATCTTATTTTGATGTCCCGTTCGGAGAGAAAGCATATGATGCAGCTGTCTCCGTGGAATCGCTGCACCATTTTCCGGCAGAACAAAAAGAGATGTTATACAGGAAACTGTATGCTGCGCTGACGGATAACGGCTGCTTTGCGCTGACGGATTATTTTGCCGAATCTGAAGAGCTGGAAAAAGAATACTTCCGGAACCTAAAACAACTGACAAAAGAGCAGGGACTATCCGAAGACGAATTTTTCCATTATGATACGCCACTGACAGTTGATCATGAAATCCAGGTTCTGCAGCAAGCTGGTTTTTCAGATGTGCAAATACGGAAAAGCTGGGGACATACCATTTCCCTGCTGGCAAGACATTAACGGAATCTGAGTACGGCAGGATTAAAGCTCACCGTTCAGACCGCAAAAGAAATAATACCCGAAGACGAGATTTACCTGCGCGTAAACAAGGACAATATTGCCTCCCAGAAGGTCATGCTGAATAATGGAGCCAGATGTACAGGCGAAGATGAAGATCACTATTTTATGCGGATTCCGAAAATAACCAGTCCGGAGGTTGACGAGAGATGAGAATGCTTTTTGAAATGGACAAAAAGGATTACAGTGTGTGCACCCATACCTTTACCCGCAACTCTGCCAGAAGCATTATCATCAGAAACGGCAGAGTCGCTATGGTTCACAGTCTGAAATACGATTACTATAAATTCCCCGGAGGTGGCATAGAAGGAGAGGAAAATCCGATTGATGCCATGATCCGCGAGACCCGGGAAGAAGCAGGGCTGAGAGTTATTCCGGAAACGGTGAAAGAATACGGAATCGTTCATCGGATTCAGAAAAGCGACAAAGATGAAACAGAATGCTTTGTGCAAGACAACTATTATTATCTCTGCGAAGCAGAGGATGAGTCTATTGCTCAGGATCTGGACGAGTACGAAGCGAAAGAGTCCTACAGGCTGGAATTTGTTGATCCCGCAACAGCAATAAAAAAGAACCGCAACGTTCAGGAAAGCCCGTATAATAAGATGATGTTTGAACGTGAAGCTCGGGTTCTGGAATTATTACAAACAGAAGGATATCTGAAGACCATGAAAAATGCTTATTCTGAAATGCCCGAATCCATGAAGGGCACCTATGCTGATGTCTCGAGAGATTGGGGCTTCTGCTGGAAAGAATTCGTGATGACGGTACCGTCACCAATGTTTCTGGTGACAACCTACAAAGCAAATGGCTTGACCAACGCGTGTATGCAGTCCTGGTCCACTTTCACCAGTGCCGATCATGGGAAAGGGTATTATGCAATTCTTGGAAGCGTGAATAAAGGTGGCCATCTGTACAGCACTCTGAAAGAAAAACGGGAAGCTGTAATCAACTTCTTTTCTTCAGACTATTATGATGCCTGCATGGCCACGATTAAGCATAATGAAATGGAAACGGACGAAATCGCTGCAGCCGGGTTAACAGCGGAACCCGCCAGTTGGATAAATGCACCGATGATCCTGGAGTGCTTCATGAACCTGGAGTGCCGGTATATCTGGGAAAAAGAAATAGTTCAGGGAGACGATCATGCGATGATTTGCCTGGAAGTGATCGGCGCTCATATTGATGAGGCATATCTGGCAGACAAGACAGGAGAAAAGGGGCTCCTATACAATATCCATTATCAGCTGAATCCGGAACATATTGAGAAAACAAATCATGATTACGCCGGCGTGATTGTGAAAAAGATCGATATGGGGGAATATTGATTCCAAAATAAGAAGTTGGCCGGATTGACGGTCAGGAGAGGAAAACATTTTTCATGCTGATCTGCATCGGAATATGCCGATTGACGAACTGAAAGCATATGATGTGGTCTGCCTGACCGGCGGGAGAACTTCCTATTTGCTTGAAAGAATCAATGCTCAGGATTCCGGGATACGCTGCAAACTTAATACAGCAGCCATGCTCATCCGGAACATACCTGATCCTTCTGCGTTTTTCGCATGTCCTTCTTTTTTCGTGAACAGTAACCCGTTCACTGCTGATCCTGCCGGATATTCAAAAAAAGATTGGACTCCCGGCATCTTTGATGTATAATAAAAGCAAAGAAGAGACAATAAGACAGAAAGGCAGGCCCTTTATGAGCCAAAACAGATCGGATAAGATTTCCGTCCAACGAGAAAACAGCGCAGTTGAGAATTCCGCGCCGGCAGAAGAGGCGGTAATCAGGATCATCAGCGAGGAAAGGCGGACCATGCTGGACGCGCTGTATAAAGCCTTCGAGATCGTCTCGGAAGGGACCTATGTCTACCTCTGCGATATGAAATATGATTTCTCCCGCTGGTCCAAAAGCGCGGTCGATACCTACGGCCTGCCGTCCGAGTATATGTACGGCGCGGGGGACATCTGGGAAAACCGTATTCATCCTGAAGACCGGGCGGCCTATCACCAGGGGATCGACGAGATTTTCTCCGGAAACGCCGAAGGCCATGATATGCAGTACCGGGCGCGGCGCATCACCGGGGAATACGATGTCTGTACCTGCCGCGGCGTTGTGATCCTGGATCCCGCCGGCGTGCCGGACTACTTCGCCGGCACCATCCGGAATCACGGGATTCAGGGGCATATCGACACCCTGACCGGCCTCCGGAATCAGTATGGTTTCTTTGAGGATCTGGATAGCAATATCAAAAGAAATATAAAGTTCAACGTGCTGTTGTTCGGTATCAGCAAATTCTCCGAGATCAACGAAATGTACGGCTATCATTTCGGGAACCGCGCGCTGCAGATCTATGCCAGGATTGTTTTCGAAGCGGTGGGAAACTCGGGCCATACCTACCGGATCGACGGAACGAAATTCGCCGTGATCAGCAGTACCCTCTCCCTCGCGGAGATGCGGGAAAAATATAACCTCTTCCGCGTCTTTCTTCATGAGAATTTTGATGTCGACGGCCGGAAGATTCTGCTTGACCTGAACTGCGGCGCGCTGAGGATGGACAGTTTTGATATCGATTCCCAGACGGTCTACGCCTGCCTGAATTTTGCCTATGAGGAATCCAAGGCCCTCCGGAAGGGCGATCTGGTGGAGTTCCGCAACGAGCAGAATGAAGGAAGCCATCAGCGCCTGGAAAAACTTCACGCGATCCGGGCCTCCATCACCCGAGATTACGAGGGGTTCTATCTGCTGTATCAGCCGGTTGTGGACGCGGAAACGGAACAGCTGATCGGGGCGGAAGCCCTGCTTCGTTGGAAGAACGATCTGTACGGCATGGTTCCCCCGGATGAGTTTATCCCGGTTCTGGAATCGGACCCCCTCTTCCCGGAGCTCGGGGAATGGATTCTTCGCGAAGCCGTCCTGGCGGCAAAACAGATCCTGAATCAGTATCCCGGGTTTATCATCAATGTCAATCTGTCCTATACGCAGTTGGAACAGCCGGGTTTTGTCGACAGGGTACTGCGTATTCTGGAGGAACTGGAGTACCCGCCGGAGCATCTCTGCCTGGAAATCACGGAACGCTGCCGTCTGCTGGACCTGGATCTTCTGAAAAATGTGGTCGTCAACCTGAAGTCCAGGGGCATCCTTGTCGCCTTGGACGATTTCGGAACCGGCTTTTCCTCGATCGGTACGCTCAAGGAGCTTCCCTTTACCACGATCAAGGTTGACCGAAGCTTTGTGATGAAGATCGAGACGGACGATATCGAAAGACAGGTGGTCGGCAGTATCGTCAATCTCGCTTCGATTTTCAGGGCGAAAGTTTGTATCGAGGGAATCGAGACCGCCGGTATGCGGGATATCCTGAAAAGCTTCCACGTAGGCAGCTTCCAGGGTTACTTCTACGCCAGGCCGCTCCCCCTGGACCGGTTCCTGACATGGAACAAATGAAAACGCAGGTCACATTGTAACCTGCACTGAAGTGGCTCGAACCGAAGAAAGTCAAGGGCGATCGGTAAGCCCTCTTACCTTTGGTACATGGTACTCCACACCCTCGTCAAAGAACACCTCTTCCGGCGGCTGCTCCATCAGCTCCGGATTCGAAAAAAACTTCGTCGCGTCCGCGAAGAACTTTGCGTAATGCGCGCCGGAACATACCCGTTCGTCGGCGGTCAGGCCCAGCGGTAGCCATCGTTTCATCCGGGTCTTTCCCTCGCTGTCCACCATTGCTTCCTTGATGGGGCTTCCCATCCCGATAAACATGCTCACATCCCCGAAATTGTAAATATGATGCAGCGGAGGAAGCAGGCCGATTGATGCGTTGTTCGTAATAAACATGCTGCTGTAGAACGGCAGGCCCTTTACAAGGGATTTTGGGGCTATCCCGTACCGGTCCAGCAGCCGGTACAAGGCGACGATGAGCGTCGGCAGGCCGGGCACCTTCAGCACCACGTTGGCCACTTTGATCACAAAGTCCCCGTCCTCCGTCGCCCGGGCTTCCTCAACTGCGGTGTTCATCCGGTCGCGGACGTCAAACAGCGTGTCCGTCAGGTCAAATTCGATCCGCACGGTCGTCTCGTTGCTCTCGGTATTCTGGGGATCTTTCAGCACCGTGTAGGACACGGAGCAGTTGTTCCGCGCATAGTACTGCTTGTTGAAAATGAAGCGGTTCACCATCGGATTCTGGCTGATCGCCCGGACATAGCCGGCCACGATAATCTGCATGAAGGTGATCTTCTCGCCCTGCCGGTTCTTTTCCGCGATATACCTGGCCAGCTTTTCATAGTCCAGCCTGTGCTGCAAAAACACCTGCGCGTCGCAGCGCATCGGCATCAGATAGGGAGTAATGCGGACGATCGGGTCGATATTCTTCACTCTCTTCCCGTCTGCTCTGTGTCCGAACATGTCAAATACTCCCCTTTCACATTCAATAAAGCCAAAACCGAAGGGCCCCGGGCACCGCCGTATGCGTTAAGTCCCCTTGGATTAATAAAACCCAAAAGCATTTTCCCCGAAGGGGTCCTAGGGGGCGACCGGAAAGCCCCCTAGAATAAACCTGTCGCCTTTTCCAACGCTTCCTGCTGCGCGTGCAGCAGCTCCTCAAACTTCTGCCGGTAGTCCGTCGCCGTCTGCTTCAGGTTTTTGATTTCCGTCTCCAGCCTCTCCTGTTCTTCGGAAAGACCGTCCAGACGCTCCCTCGCTTCGGTTTCCGCCTTTAAACGGATCGCTTCCGCGTCCTCTTTCGCGCGGCGGATGGTTTCTTCCTTGACCTGGACGGCCATCTCGAGAATCTCCCGGAACCGGTTCTCTTCCGCGCTGGTCGGCGCGTTCTCCGCCGGGGCCTGAGGCTTCACCATGGTAGTCTTCTGGCGCAGGTCAAAGATCTCATTATTCAGGCGGTCCATTTCCTCGCAGATCTCGTCGAGAAAGTTGTCAACCTCGTTCTTGTTGTATCCCTTGGACTCAATGGAGAATTCCTTTTCCGCGATCATGTCTGCCGTGATTCGTTCCATGTGCCTTCTCCTCCTTGTCTTAGTATCCGTATCCGCCGAAGCTTGCGTAGGATCCCGCCGCTACCGGCATCGTGCCGGTATAGGGGTTGTAGTTGTCCAGCTCTCCGTTGCGCGCGGCTTCCCATTCCGCCGCGTTGCTGCCTGTCCGGCGTTCCCGCCGGATCGGTCTCGGCGCCTCCGCCGCCGCTGTCATCCGGTTCACCGGGGCCTCCGGCGCCCGGATCCCTTCCGGCATTCCCTGCTGCTCCGGCAGGATCATCACGCCCTCCGGGGCAATCACGACGATCCGTGCCCCGTTCAACAGCCGTACCGAGCATCCCAGGGTAAAGGCTGCGCCGGCCAGCATATCCTGGCAGCGCATGCTCTCGCTCTCGTTGGCGATCGCGTCCAGCATTACGATCAGGGTTTCCCCGTTCTTCATGCATTCAATCGCTTCATAGCAGCTCTTCAGGCCGGTCATCGTCATGATATGCTCCACGTGGATCATGCCCCTCATGTCCGGGTTGGCCGGCGCGAACCCCGGCATGTAGGAAATGTTGTCCTGCCGGAGCCGGTTGAATCCCGTCTCTCTTCCCGTGTTTGACACGAAATAGGTCCCGCGCGAAGGAATCTGACCGGATGACTGCGTCCAGCCGGTAACGGCGGAATTTCCGTTCGGCTGGCCGGCGTCGTATTCCGACGGCGGCGTCATCCCCGTGAATCCAGTATGGACGTATTGCATATTCTCCGCGGTCTGCTGTCCCGCCGCCGGGTCTCCCGCTCTTTTCTGAATCGGGCTGTAGTGGCTTGTCCCTCCGTCCGGCCGGCGGGTATTGTCCCCCCTGACACGGCTGAACACGCCTCCGAGCTCTTTGATCAGATCCTTGAGTGCCATCGGTCTGTTTCGCTCCTTTTTTTCCCTTTATCCCCGGGGTCCGAAAATCGCGCTGCCGACCCGGACCATCGTCGCTCCGTGCGCTGCTGCCAGGCGGTAATCTCCCGACATGCCCATGCTGAGTTCCTCCATCTCGATCCCGTTCAGGCTGCTTTCCTTCAGTTCGTCAAACAGCTTCCGCATCCGTGCGAAGAGTCCGTCCAGATACTCCTCGTCGTCTGTCAGCGGCATCACCGCCATCAGACCACGGACCCGGATCCCCTCCAGCGGCGCGATCTGTTTCAGAAACGCTTCCGTCTCCTCAAAAGAAACGCCGCCTTTCTGCTCCTCACCCGCCGGGCTGACCTCCACCAGGACGGGCATCCGCTTTTCCGCCGCCAGCGCCCTCGCGTGGATCTCCTCCGCCAGCGGAACGCTGTCCACCGACTGGATCATGCACACGTCGTTGATAATCTGCCTGACCTTGTTCCGCTGAAGCCGGCCGATCAAATGAATCCCAAAGGAACCCTGCAGCTCCGGCAGCTTGCTCTTCAGCTCCTGAACCCTGTTCTCCCCGATCTCCGTAACCCCGATCTCCTTCAGCGGCAGAATCTCAGCTGCGCTGTGGGTCTTGGTCACCGCGATCAGCTTCGGCACCGGCCATCGGCCCTCTGCGGCCTCTTCCAGTTCCTCCCGGACCCGCTGCACTCTCTGACCAAGTTCTTCAAAGGTCATCGCTTTCCTCCAATCCCTTTTCGCCGAAACCGAAGGAGCTCGAAGGCGTTTAAAACAGCCTTACCGTCTGCCCCTCGTACAGCACGCCCTGCTGGATCGCCGAAATATAGATCAGCCCGTCCCGCTTATCCAGAACATTCACCGGAATAAAAAACTGGTATTCGCCGTCCACCACGACGACCCCGGGCATATTGTCCTGGTAATACAGCGCTCTTTCCGGCACCGTCAGGCTGGCCACGCTGTCTCCCAGCACGCCCGTACAGGTTCGGACATACAGGATCGGTTCCACTTCCCTTTCCACGTCCAAACGGACCAGCAGTTCCCCGCCCGTCCGGGTGAAGCTCAGCACCCGCGCTTTGACCATCGTATCCTTGAAGTTTTCCAGTCTCAGGTCGTAAACAGCGCCTTCCACCGGATTCCAGTTACTGTCCCTGATCAGCATCAGCACGATCCAGTGCCCGTCGCGAATCAGCCGGTAGATCGTGGTCTTGCCTTTCCCGCTCAGGTCGGCCGATGGCTTTTTGCCGTTCAGCATTGCCCGGACTTCACTCGGGGTAAACTGATCGTAATTCGTAATCGTCAGCCCGTATTCATATCCGTCGCTGTAAAAGCTGACCAGCCCGTCCCCCGTTGCGCCGTACTGCTTCGTCCAGCTGGAGATCCGCTGCAGCTGGCTCAGTTCGTCGTCGTACAGGCGGGTCATGCGCTGGTCTTCGCTGTACATCTCTTTCAGGCGGTTCTGCCGGTTCTGGATCGCCGTGGCCAGCAGCGTTTCCTGGTTGTTCATGTTCCCGCGGGCGCCGCCGATCAGCTCCCGAACCTCCCGGGCCCGGGTCATGACATCCGCCTCCAGCTTTTCCATGTAGCTGTCGGTCGTCACCTGGGCCTTGAGCAGCTTCATCTGGTATTCCTTGATCTGGTCCCGGTAGTCCTGCAGGGTGATCATTTCTCTCGTGCTGAAGCCTGATGAGTAAACGTTGCAGATCGTCGCTCCCCGGTTGACCAGGCTCCCTTCTTCCGCCACATAATCGACGCTGCTCACGCCTTCGGCGTCAAAAGGAGTTTCATCCCGCACGATCAGGCATTCTCCTTCATACCGCGATCCCATCACTCCGGCGGTAATCGTAGCATAGGGGGAAGCCTGAGGGGTCAGCGCTGTCACAAGATACCAGGCCGCAAACCCCAGCACCAGTACGATCAGCATGATCTGCGGTACGCTCATCCGCTTGTTCTCCGGCGGCTGCGGCATCTGCACCGGTTGCGGCGGCTGCAAATCATACATGCGCTTCCCTCCTTCCTTCGGGATAAAATACAACAGTAGATTATATCATGATCATTTCCCCTTTTGCAAATCGCCCGACTGCAATCTCTGCAGGCCCCCTTATCTTAGCCACTCCGCCGGCCGCACAACCGCCTTCGCCGGTTCGCCGGCGATAATCTCCAGTGTCATCAGAGCCTTTTCCCCTGAAATCCTTTTTTTCTCCGGTATCACCGTCGCCATCACAAACGCCATTCCCGCCACGCTGACATTGAACTCCCGCATCAGTTCCACCATGCCCCGCGCCGTGCCGCCGCCTTTCAGAAAGTCATCGACGATCAGCGCCCGCTGGTTTTCCTTCACCGCCCGGCGGCTCAGGCTCATGGTTTCGATATTCCCGCTGCCGGAAACGTAGTTGATGTTTACCGCAGACCCTTCATACACCCGGGAAAAATGCCTGGCAATCACCAGCGGAACCCCCAGCGCGTTGGCTGTTGCAAAGGCCACGGGTATTCCCTTGGTCTCCATTGTCAGCACAAAGTCCGGCTCGGTCGCGTAATACTCCGTTGCGATGATTTCACCCATTCGGTTCACGATCTCCGGCGTGCTCAGAATATCACTGTAATATAGGAAGTCTCCGGGCAGCACCCGTTCGCTGCCGCTCAGCTTTTCACAAAGTTCCTCAATGTATGCCCCGGCTTTGGCCCGGCTCACCGTCGGCCGATAACGTACGCCGCCTGCCGCGCCGGTCACCGTCTCCACCTCACCCAGGTCGAAGTCCTTTGTCACCTGCTGCAGCAGGTCCACGTCCTCGCTCATCGTGGATTTGGCTGACCCGAACAGCTCACAGAAACTGCTCAGCGTAAAAATCCGGTTCGGCATTCCCGAAAGCAGCTTCATCATTGCGGTCAGACGTTCATTCCGGCGGATCCTGTCCATGTCTCAATTCTCCTTGATTCCGCATGATCGGCGGATGGTTCGGGGGCAACCCCTTAATCTGGTATTTTATCATAAAATCCGAATGATTAAAAGCATTTTCTCGTTTATTGTTCGGCTTTTTCGCTTTTTCGTCAGGGCATTTCCTGAAAGATGGATGCAGGACAAAAAGCAGCACCCGAATGGATGCTGCTCTGTGTGATTGATTCCGACTATACAGAAGTCGCTTTGGCAGAAAACTCTTTATAGATTGTTGCCGCTGCGGCGCTGTTTTGTCCCGCGGGTTATTCTTCTTCCGCGAGGAACGGAGCGATTTCCTTCAGCAGTTCTTCGCAGTCGTCTCCGTAGATCTCCAATGCGATCGGCTTGCTCAGATCCAGGGAGAAAATGCCCAGAATCGATTTGGCGTCCACCACATGGCGCCCTGCACGCAGATCCATTTCAAACGGATAGCGCGATACGATATTCACAAACTTATTGACATTCTCCACAAGACTCAGTCGGATCATAACGGATTTCACGGCAAAGCACCTCCTTGTCTTTCGTTCTGCCAGGCATCCCCGGCATCAGATGCAGATCATACAGGATTCCGGCAGTAATTTCAATACGCAATCCGGCCGGATTCCCACCAGATCGGATAAGCTCAGTCGGAATGCTCCATGTCGGCTTTTTCCCTGATCCGGAGCATCAGCGTACTTTCTTCCGGCTCCCATTCCGCCTCGCCCTTCAGGGCCCCGGCGAGGAATTCCGCATTGATGAAATGTCCTTCGGTCAAGAAGTCCACATCGTCGTCACGGATCTGGATCTCGTTCCCGTCGACGGTTGCCGAGCAGCCGCTCTCCTCGTTATAGACGGCAAGTGTATACCCTGCCGCTTCCAGCACGATCGTCCCGACGTCGTCGTCTGTCAGCCGCCATTCGTCCACACAGCTGCACAGGTCGTCCAGACTTACCCGGATCTTCTCGCCGTTCTGCATCAGTCTCGGTTTGGCCGTAACCGGTACGCCGTCCACCATCGCGATGAATTCCAGCGGACCGTCGCCTTCGTTCAGGGCTACAGATCCGGTGATATCCTCGTATACATCGGCGTCCAGATCAACGTTTTCGACGATCTCTTCCCTTTCTTCCCCCGGCTCGCTTGCTCCCTCAGGTTCTTCGGCCGGCTCTTCCGTCGGCTCTTCTTCGGGTTCCTCCGTCGGCTCTTCGGTTGGTTCCTCGGTCGGTTCCTCTTCGGGTTCTGCCGTTGGTTCCTCAGTCAGTTCCTCTTCAGGTTCTGCCGTTGGTTCCTCAGTCAGTTCCTCTTCAGGTTCCTCCGTCGGCTCTTCGGCCGGTTCCTCCGTGGGTTCTTCGGTCACTTCTTCGATC
>Ga0265298_10001738_pt1 | contig 31961 bp, 32 predicted proteins | sample AusTroGonzalo_MG_3_FD_193486 | JGI IMG/M metagenome (GOLD analysis project Ga0265298, IMG submission 193486) | Bovine rumen microbial communities from tropical cattle in Woodstock, Queensland, Australia - Gonzalo_01 | ecosystem: Host-associated > Mammals > Digestive system > Stomach > Rumen ... | reverse complement strand
ATATAAAAAGCACAGAAGGTAAAGCAAATGAATGCTATGTCGCTTACCTGCTTATTAGTGGCTCTTTCAACAATTCAGTAGACAGAACATTAATGAATGATTTATGCAACCAAGAGGAAGCAATGAAACTTAAAACAAAGTATAATGAAGACCAACTTAAATTTTTATCAAAAGGCTACGATAGTCGCTTAAATAAATATTCAAAATAAACATATAGACATGTGAATCTACGATTAGCAGGCAGCCGAAAGGTTGTCTGCTTTCTTTCTTCCATTTCCGGCAAATACCATTTGCCACTCCCATGCCCTTAAATCTCCATCCCCTCTGCACCTTTTTTGCTTCTTTTCAGCTTCTTTTTAGCTACTAAAGGGGGGTGATTACGGGGTGATTACAGGGTGATTACGTGGTTGTTCTATATACGTCACCGTAAGAAAAGCGCTATAACAAACCAAAATTTTACGTACAATTACTATATTATATATTTATATAATATACATTTTGTTTGCCATTTTATTTGCATAAATGCAAAAAAAGTTGTTCCTTTGCACGCAAATTGGATCTTGAACCAATGCCAACCTTTCCAAACATCGAACGTCATCCCTTGCAGCCTTTCTTACCCAAAGACTCACGCTTGCTGATGTTAGGCAGTTTTCCGCCGCCGAAAGAACGGTGGTGCATGGATTTCTTTTATCCGAATCCGCAGAACGACATGTGGCGGATCATGGGGCTGGTGTTCTTTGGCGACAAAGAGCATTTCGTGGAGCGAGGAGAAAAGAATCAAGGACGCAAGGCGGTGTTTAAGTACAATGAGATAGTGGCCTTTTGTGAGAAACAAGGCATCGCCATCTTCGATACGGCTCAAGCAGTAATCCGCAAGCAAGGCAATGCTTCCGACGAGCATTTGGAGATAGTCGAGCAGACCGACATAGCCGCTCTGCTGCAACAACTGCCGCAATGCCATGACATCTGCTGCACAGGCGGCAAAGCCGCAGAGACCTTGGCGGAAACACTTCACACTAATACCCCAAAAGTAGGCGAATATATCGAAACAACTTATGCCGGCAGACCTGTCCGTTTCTGGAGGATGCCCTCTTCTTCACGTGCCTACCCTCTTTCGTTGGACAAGAAAGCTGCCGCATATCGACACATGCTCGAACAAATCGGCATGATATGATGTATACGGCACATTTCCGTGGCGATGAGCCTGCACACTCCAAGGGCAATTCACTTCAAACAACGAAATTACACAAACTACAAAAATTACGCAAACTACAAAAAAAATGACGTGAAAATTTGCTCACGTCATTTTTTTTTCGTACCTTTGCCGCAAATTACTGTTTTAATATGAATATCGACAGCATCCTTCCCGTGAACAAAAAGCACTTGCTATTAATGCAAGTGTTGTGCTGGCTTGGACCTGGCATCAAGATTATCATCACCGGCATACAAGCCATAATGCAGGTACACACAGCCCATCCGGAAAGAGTCTGGTGGCTGTGCCTGATAGCCGTAGCAGTGGCCATTTGCTTCTCGCTGATGTTTGATAATTTCATCAAGCGTTACACCGCCCGCATCCTCAGCTTCCCGGAACGCAAGAAATCGCTCTTTGCGTTCTTTGACATGCGTGGATATATCATGATTATCTTTTTTATGTGTTTGGGAATCGGATTGAAGTTCATACCCGGTATGCCGCATGAGTTCTTCGCCGGCTTCTATCCCGGTCTCGGCACCGCGCTGTCCATTGCCGGTGTCCGTTATCTGGTTAGTTGGTGTAAGGCAGAATGAGAAAATATAATTTAGAAGTACCGTACTAATGGCAAAACGGATTGATGCACGAGTACACTAAAAACAGGAATGGGAATATTACTATATGGAACTTTCTAAACTATCATGGAGTATTCGTGGCACATTAGGCCGTAAGCTCCTGAAGAAATCGTTACAATATACAGGTGTCGTGGATTTTACGCTCGGCGACCCGGATATACCCACACCCGCGGCAGTTCCGAATAACACCTGACGGTCAGTACCTGCTATGCTGCTGCCGGGACAGCAACGTGATCCAGGTCTTCTGCCGTGACATGCAGACTGGTATGCTGACGGATACACATCAGGATATACGCCTCAGCCGTCCTGTTTGTGCGCAGTTTGTTCCTGTTAAATAAAACACCCTACTCTGCTAAGATGAAGAAATTGATCATCACATTATTCAGTATGGCGCTTGCTATGGGCGCCATGGCTTCGGATGTTACGATTGATAAGGATCATTGTACCATCACGAAAGACGGCAAGACTTACCCGCTCTATGGAAAAGTCAAGATCGTCGATTCGTTTGAGGACATCAAAGTGAAGATTGTCGATTCCTTCGAGGACGCCGACATCAAGATCGTTGATAGCTTTGAAGACTCATGCGGAAAGGTCAAGATTGTCGAGCACTTTGAGGATGTCAAAGTGAAGATTGTCGATTCGTTTGAAGATATCAAAATAAAAATTGTAGAACATTTTGAAGGAGTGAAAAAATGATTGTTACCACCACACCGACCATTGAAGGTCATCCCATTAAAGAGTACAAAGGTCTTGTTTCCGGAGAGGTTATTTTCGGAATGAATGTCCTTAAAGACATTGGCGCTTCGCTTCGCGATTTCTTCGGCGGGCGCACAGAGAGCTATGAGAGTGCAATGCTCGAAGGACGCGAGACCGCACAGAAAGAAATGCTGCAACGCGCAAAGGAAATGGGTGCCAATGCCATCGTAGGAGTCAGCTTCGGCTATGAGACGATGGGCCAAGGCAACAGCATGATCATGATTTCCATCAGCGGAACAGCCGTTGTCATCGACTGACAGATTATGAAAAAACTGCTCATTTTTACTATAGCCTTGGCGCTTCTTTCGCCTTTCACCTTACGCCTTTCACCTTTAATGGCACAGGAGGATCTGCAGAAAGGCGCAGAGCCTTTCGGGGGAAAGAAGACCTTCACCACCATCAAGGAAAACCCGATAACCAGCGTCAAGAACCAATATCGCAGCGGCACATGCTGGGACTACGGCACGCTGGGTTTCTTCGAGAGTGAGATCCTTCGTCAGACAGGCAAGGTCTATGACCTGTGCGAGATGTTCGTCGCCAACAGGGACTATATGGATTGCGCCACGCATTACGTGCGCCTGCATGGCTACAGCCAGTTTTCTCAAGGCGGCTCGTGCGATGATGTGTTGGAAGTCATCCGCCGTTATGGCATCTGCCCGGAGGACGCCATGCCCGCACCGGGTTCGCTGGTGGGCGACGTGTTGGCCAACTTCAGGGAGTTCATTCCCGAACTGGAGAAAATGGTGAGCAGGATTGCCCTCAAGGATGCCAAAGCCCCTATGGAGCATTGGCAGGACAGCGTGCTGGCTATCATCGAGAGATACATCGGCCGTTGTCCCGAATCGTTCGACTATGAAGGCAGGACCTACACCCCTCAATCCTTTGCGCAAAGCCTGGGGCTGAACCTCGACGACTATGTGAGCCTCACCAGTTATACGCATCATCCCTTCGGACAGTGGTTCGTCATAGAGGCGCTCTATAAATGGCGGTTGAAACCCAGCTATAACATCCCTCTCGACCAGCTGATGGACATTCTGGACAAGGCGCTGGATGCCGGCTACACGGTGGCCTGGGGTGGCGACGTAACGGGCAATTTCACGCGCACGGGACTGGCTATGCTGCCGGATAGCGTGACGCCTACACAACAGTTGCGTCAGGAGCAATGGGACGACTGGCGTTTCACCTACGACCATGTCATGCTCATCTTCGGCAAGGCGGTGGACGAACAGGGAAAACCCTATTACATGGTCAAGAACTCCTGGGGCCCGCAGGGTGACTACAAAGGCATCTGGTACATGTCGCGTGACTACATGATGCTCAACACCACCTATCTGTTCCTCAATCGCCATGCGCTGTCAGACGATTTCCGCAAGAAACTATAAACAGTATGTCTGACGCTGATTTGGTGCAATATATCGTAGAACAGGCAGCCAAAGCCGGAGAAATCAGGGCACGGAAGATGTTCGGAGACTATGCCTTGTACTGCAACAACAAAGTGGTCGGGCTCATTTGTGACGATTACCTCTGTCTCAAGCCCTTCCGGCAACTGGAACCGGTGCTGCATGATGAAGACAAGCAGATGCGGCCGCCGTATGAAGGTGCCAAACCGCATTATGTGATCACCGACGTCGATGATGCCGACTATGTGTCGTTGCTCGTCCGGACAGTGGCTATGAACATACCCGATAAACAGAAATAATATGAAAGTCATTTTAACAGGCGCCACAGGCTATGTGGGCGAAGGCGTGATGCTCGAGTTGCTGCGCACGCCGCAAGTAGAGAAAGTGCTGTCCGTCGGCCGTCGGTCGGTGCGGATAGACGAGTACAGTTGCTTGACCTCAGAGCAGAAAAGCAAGTTGGAAGAATACATCGTGCCGGATATGATGGACTTGAATGCCGGCGATCCGCGTTTCAAAGGCTACGATGCCGTCTATTTCATTGCGGGCATCACGTCTATCGGTACTCCCGAAGACGTCTATCGCCGCATCTCGTATGACATCCCGACGCATTTCGCGGACATCATGCCGGACAAGGAAAAAATGACTTATATCTACCTCAGCGGCGCAGGTACCAACCCCAACGGCAAACAATGGTGGATGCCGATCAAGGGCGCAACCGAGAACTACATCACCACGCTCGGTTTCAAGCATGCTTTTGCCTATCGTCCCGCCCTCATGCGCTGGGCGAAAGGACAACGGGACAGCAAGATGCAGAAGATGCAGTACGCCTATATCCTGTTCTATCCGCTGATGTACCTCTGCGGTCTGGCGAACAACATGACCGAGGTCGCACACTCCATGCTGGTATGCACCCGTGACGGCTATTCGCAGTTTGTCATCAATCCCCGCGACATCATCAAATTAGCGAAACGCATATGACGAAGATAGACACCACGAACATGTGTTCGCACTTGCAGCGCAAACTGTTTGATGCGGATGGAGCATACCGCGCCATCCGCGAACAGATAGAGCGTGATGCGGAACTGACAGCAGTCGTGCGTTCACGGCAGTTGCATATCTACCGCAACGGCAAGAAAATTCTCATCCTCGCAGGCAAGTCCGCTCCGAAAATGATACGGGAAGATTCACTAAACACCTTGCTATAAAAACGATGAAACGTACTTACTCCAAATGGCACAGCATAGCGTTGATAACCGCCATTTATGTGCTTGCCGGTGTGGCAGGCGTGCTTCTGTTCCGCCTTTCACTTTTCACCTTTCATTTTTCTCCTTTGCTCGCCCTTTTTCTGGCGGATGTACTCGCCACGATTATCGTCTGGGCGTTCGGCTTGCTCTATGAGAACGTGTCGGTCTATGACCCCTATTGGAGCGTCTTCCCGCCGGTCGCGTTTCTGCTATGGGCTTTTCATACGGGCGTGTGGTCGCTGCCGGTGATCTTGTTGCTCATTGCCTCCTGGTATTGGGGCTGGCGGCTCACGCGTAACTGGGCGATCACGTTCAAAGGTATCGCGCATGAAGACTGGCGGTATACCAAGTACCGCAGCCAACATCCCTTGGTTTTCCATCTCATCAACCTCTTTGGACTTAACATGATGCCTACCCTCGTGGTCTTTGCTGCTATGCTTCCCGGACTGAAATTATTTGAATCTGTCAGCGCAAGCGGTCTGTCAGGCGGAGCCGGTCTGTCTTCTGTCAGCGCAAGCGGTCTTATCCTGGGCTTCCTCGTGTGTGTGGCAGCCGCTACCATCCAACTGATCGCAGACAAGCAGATACATGATTTCCGCGCTGCCAACCCCGGCAAGTATTGTAATGTCGGTCTATGGAAGCACGGTCGCCATCCGAACTATTTCGGTGAGATGTCATTCTGGTGGGGTATATGGATCATGTACGCCGCTTTTAACGGCATCGATTGGTTCATCTGCGGACCGATAGCCATGTCCGCTATGTTCCTCGGTATCAGTGTTCCGCTGATGGAGAAGCGCCAGTTGGCCAACAAACCAGGCTACGCCGACTACCGCCGCCAAACACGTATGTTGATCTGAGCTAAAACAAGCACGTTCTTATAGAACCAACTTCACGCGGAAGCCACGGGTAGTGGTTTCTTCGATGAGGTCTTTGACTTGCGGACGAAGGCTCACGCGGGCGGTTTCTGTCAGCGGCGTGTGATCTAAACCCTCAACCATGAAATCCAGCGCTGTCACACCCGACAACTCGGCATAGGTCAGACGGAGCGTAAGCGGACGGATGTCGCGCATATGGGTGAAAAGGACCTCCTTCACCAACGGCCAAAGGCCCACAGCCAACGACGACTCAATATTATATTTGAGGCAGAACTGATTGATGTCCGTGTGTATCTGCAGGAAATCATAATCATCCGAATCAATCTCATAGACGAGTTTCTGAATACGCTGCACGAAAGCCTTGGTGGCCGAATGGACAGGGTGCTCAAAGATCTGTTCCGGCGTGCCGTCCTCCCAGATGACACCTTCGTTCATAAAGAAGATACGGGTGCTCACATCCCGCGCAAAACGCATCTCATGCGTCACGATAAGCATGGTCAGTCCGCTCTTCGCCAACTGGCGGATGACCGACAACACCTCGCCGACCATCGTCGGGTCCAGCGCCGAGGTCGGTTCGTCAAACAGAATGACCTCCGGCTTCATCGCCAACGAACGGGCGATGGCCACACGCTGTTTCTGACCGCCGGAGAGAGACGAAGGATAGACATCCGCCTTCTCCACCAGACCCACTTTCTTCAGCAGCGCCAGGGCTTCTTCACGCGCCTGCTCGGGATCCTCCTTGAGTATCTTGACAGGAGCATACAGCACGTTTTCCAACACAGTCATGTGCTCGAAGAGGTTGAAGTTCTGGAATACCATTCCCATTTTCTGACGCAGTTGGTGCTTAGGATAGCCTTTGGCAAGGATGTTCTCGCCGTCCATGAGCACCGTTCCGCCGGTAGGCGGGTCAAGGAGGTTGAGCGCACGCAGGAACGTACTCTTACCCGTTCCCGAAGGACCGATGATGCTGATGACCTCGCCGCGATAAATGTTCACATTGATGTCCCGCAACACATCCAGCGTACCGTAACTCTTCTTCAGATGCGAAACGGAGATGAGCGGACTGGCCTTCGTACTGCCGGAAGACGCACCGTCTTTGGAGCGGACAGCACGCAGGCTTTTTCTGCGGCGATACCACCACACTCCGCCGGATACAAGGATGAGCAGAAGCACCCCGTAACCGATAACCGGTAACCCGTAACCGCTGGTTTCTTCCTCATCTCCCGCCACCGCTGCGCCGTCGCCGGCCAGAAGACCTATCTCACCGCTGCGCGTGATGAACACGATATGCGATTCAAGATACCCGTCGGAGAACAGTACCTGTTTCTGCCGTTCTTCCGTCGCGCTGATAGCACCCATCGCCATGTCGGCTTTTCTGGTCTGCACGGCAGGGATCAGCGAAGAGAAATCCATGATCAGGAACTCCAGTTGCCAGTTGCGCCGGTTGGTCCATTCAATCAGCAGCTCCGGCTCCAGACCCGTAGGCATGCCCATACGGATGAAGTTGAACGGTGGCATGGCAGGGAACGTCGCCACACGCAGCGTACGGCCTGTACCGCGCTGCTGGGGCATGGGAACGGTCATCGGAGCGTCCGCCTGGCTCCAACGCTCAAAAATCTGCTGATACGTGCCGTCACCGCGTATTTCCTGAAGAAAACTATTGAAGTCCTCTTGCAACTCAGCGTTCTCCGGCCGGAAACAGGCGGCAAGAGGAATAGGTGGCAGTCCTGCGCCCACTGAGTCCACTTTGGCGGCCACCTCTTTGTTGAAAGTCATCGTCACGCTCTCGCTTCCCGCTACATCCACCTTGCCCGTCTCCAGAGCCGTGAGCATGTCGGTCATATTGGTCACGCGCAAGATATCGGCATCGGGTGCCATGTCGGTCACGGCTATGTCCTGAATACTACCGATGATGACACCCACACGTTTGCCGGAGAGGGATTGGAAAACAGCCGGAACATCTGCTGTGTCCGTCTTTTTATCGGCATGCAGCATCGCCGGCACATAGCCAGCCAACCCGAACAAAGCCAGCAGCACAGCCGCCACGCCGGCTTTCACATGTCTGCGTTGCACCAACGAACTGAGCAGCAACCCGATGAGCCAGGCCATGGCGAAATAGATGATGGCGGTGATGATAAGCGGGAAGAACGCCTCGAACGTACGCGAACGAATCAGGTCCGAAGCACGTGTCATGTCCGCCACGGCGATATAACCGACGATGCTGGTTCCTTTCAGCAGACTGATTATCTCGCCCTGATAGACAGGCATCATCGATTTGACCACCTGTGGCAGCACGATCCGGAAGAATGTCTGCCGCGGCGTGAAGCCGAGTGCCAGACCTGCCTCCGTCTGTCCGTAATTGACACCTTGTATGGAGGTACGCAGCATTTCGCTGATGTACGCCGCCGTATTCAAGCCGAAAGTCACGATAGCCACCACAATGCCCGTAGCATCCAACGGCGCCATCACGACATAATACATCAGCATCAGCAGTACCAGCACAGGCGTGCCGCGCATCAGGTCGATATATACTTTTGCCGTTTGCTGCAGCCATGTACGCCTGCTCATGCGCGCCCAGCATACCAAACCGCCGAGCAATGTGCCGAAGATGGCGGAACAGAACGTGATCAGAAGTGTCACCTGTAGTCCTTCCAATATCATCTGATACCGGTTTTCTGCTATCAGGTTGTTAGCAAAACTGCTTGCTATCTGTGAGAATATAGAACCCATACTTGCTATTTGCATTAAAAACGGCTGCAAAGATATTGCTTTTTTGCGACATATGCAAGTTTTTTTTTCATTTTGATGCCAAAATAAAAAAATATATCAGAAACTAACACCAAAACTTGCGTATTTGTGAAAAAAGTCGTACCTTTGCAGTCGCAAAGGTTTTAACACATGGATATAACAGGCCTGTTGGAATTTACGGACCGCCGCCAGTTGCGGGAATGGTTCATACAGAACCATGCTACGGCAAAGGAATGTTGGGTGACCGTGTATCGCACCAAGATCCCGCGTACCGATTGTATGCCGTACCTGCACGTGGTGGAAGAGGCGCTGTGCTTCGGATGGATTGACAGCACCCTCAAACGCATGCCGGACGGACGCAATGCACAACGGCTCTCGCCGCGACGCAAGAACAGCCATTGGACCGAACTGAACATACAGCGCTGCGCGGACCTCGAGCAACGCGGTTTGATGACCGAAGCCGGCAGGAAAGCCTTGCCGACCACCCTGCCCTCCTCCGCAAAAAAAGACTGAACGATGACCAAGATACTTTTCATATGTCACGGTAACATCTGCCGCTCCGTCATGGCGGAGATGGTGATGAAAGAGCTATGCCGGCAAGCAGGCGTGGCGGATCAGTTCGAGATCGCCTCTGCGGCCGTGTCCCGGGAGGAAACAGGCAACGACATCTACCCGCCGGCCAAGCGCAAGTTGCGCGAGAAAGGCATTCCTTTTGACGTCCATGCGGCGCGTCAGGTCACCCTGGCGGACTACACCTATTACGACCATCTCATATGCGCCGACAGCTCGAACCTGCGTTGGCTGGAGCGCATCATCGGCAAAGACACCGCGCAGAAAGTCTCGTTGATGAAACAATGGTCAAATGACCAGATTGTAAATGACAAAATGGTAAATATCTCTGATCCCTGGTACACAGGCGATTTCGAAGCCGCGTATCAGGACATCGAACTATCCTGCAAACATATCTTAAAACAACTGACTGAATGAGACGCTTTTGGATGGCACTTATCGGTGTCGGATTGATATTCACGGCCTGCGGAAACCGGACCGAACAGACCTGCAACCCCATCTACGACCGCTCGGACTTCGTCGAACTGACCGAAGTGGTGCCGGATGTTATTCTCGAGATCCGTTATTACAGTACCTATAATTTTGTGGGTGCGCGCGTGGACGGCTACGAACGGCCGCTGGCGCTCATGACGCGTCAGGCTGCCGACTCGCTCAAAGCCGTCAACGATGAGCTGAAAGCCAACGGCTATCGCCTGAAGATATGGGACACCTATCGTCCGCAACGTGCTGTCAATCACTTCATCCGCTGGGCGGAGGATGTGCAGGACACCGCCATGAAAGCCGTCTTCTATCCTATGGTGGACAAGAGCCGTTTGTTTGAAGAAGGATATATCTACGCCCGCTCAAGTCACAGCCGCGGTTCGACGGTGGACCTCACCCTCATAGACGCCGCCACCGGCAAGGAACTCGATATGGGTTCGCCTTTCGACTGGTTCGGCATTGAGAGCCATCCGGATTATCCCTGCAAACTGTACCGGCAGTCCGAGAACCGCCTCGTCCTTCACAACGCCATGGTGCGTCACGGATTCGAAGGCATTGACAGCGAGTGGTGGCATTTCACCCTGGCCGACGAACCTTATCCGGACACCTATTTTGATTTCCCCATCGAATGACGCCATGTATTACAGAACAAGCCATATTGAATTGGACACCGACGCACATTCCGTGCTGCGGAACGGCGAAGCGGTCAACCTGACGCCCCTGGAGTTTGCATTGCTGGCATACCTGATGCAGCACCCGAACCGCCTCTGCACGCGCGAAGAAATCATAGACAAAGTGTGGGGCCAGCGTTTCCATTACGACACCGGCACCATGGACGTGCATCTCAACGCCCTGCGCCGTAAGTTAGGCTGCACGCGAACCCGTCCTATCGAAACAATCCGCGGTGCCGGACTGATTCTGCATACTGAAGACGCCGCACGCCCTTACAGCCTCACCATCCAACCCTTCATTGCCGAGTGGCTGCAGAGCCATCAGGGGGATTTTGAGAACAAAGGGCTCGTGCCGCATATGCATCTTGATCCCTTCGTGAGCGAGATCACCATGTCGCCGACCGACCTGCGAACCATGCTCGACGGCATCTTAGCCGCCTTGCTGCCGTCCGCCACACCCGGCACGATCCGCGTATCCTCCCACCTGAGCCTTTCCTTTTTCTCGCTGACACTCGCCATCAACGGCACCGTCAACGAGCTCCGCATCCCTATTTATGGCGATTTGAAAACATCTTAAGAAAATCTTAATCTTCATTTAATTTTTTTTTACTACCTTTGCAGCCGTTTTTGGTGATATGCGATTCAAGGTATTGATTTTAATAGTGCTGATGGCGGTATGCGCGTACGCCGGAGAGGTTTATCAAGGTTTCTCCGGAGGAATGATGCTGCATACCGGTTATCTGTTCGGTACGGATAAAGCGGCTCCTATCGCTCCAGATGGTCGTTCGTACAGTCCCAACGGTGCTATCTTCGGTATCGGAGGAGCCATGCGCGTACACCTGTGGAAACATCTGCGGACGGGTTTTGAGGGCTTCGTCTCAACCATGCCGAGTAGCGTGATGGACAACAAGGACGTGCTCAAAGCCGGCAGTTTTGTGCGAGTGGGCTGTGGCGGTGTGCTTGCGGACGCCTGTTGGCGGCTGGAAAAAGCATGGCCTTATATCGGAGCGACGATAGGCGGTGGCGCCATGCGTTCGCTCTATATGCTGGACGGTGACCAGCGGACATGGGACAAGCAGAACGACACCTATTTTCACCGGCAGGCCTTCTTCTATGTCACGCCCTTCGTAGGATGCGACTACTGCATGACCTCAAAAGTGCATCTCACTTTCCGTTTCGACTGGATGCTGGCGGTCCACAAGAACCAATTCGTGCAACCCTCCGGCCCGCGTATCTATGTCGGTTTCATGTTCTGCCATTAACAATTTAACATTTTAACAACGTAACGTGCGCAGCACCATTTTAACAACGTAACGTGCGCAGCACCATCTTAACATTTTAACGTTTGCCAAGCAAACCCTACTCACAATGAACTTCACTGGAATCATCATCGGAGCCGCTGTTTTTCTCATGATCGGCATCTTCCATCCGATAGTAATTAAAGCCGAATACTATTTTGGCACCGGCTGTTGGCCTGTCTTCGCAGTCGTCGGAGCCGCCGCACTGGTCGGATCGATGCTCGTCGGGAGTGTCATCATTTCGGTCCTTCTGGGCGCGTTCGCCTTCTCCGCGTTCTGGTCTATTCTTGAACTGTACGAACAGAAGAAACGGGTTGAACGGGGCTGGTTCCCTAAAAATCCGAAGAAAAAATAACGAAAATCCTGCATATGCTTGTATATGTTGGATTTTTTTTGTACCTTTGCACTCGCTAAGAAACAAGCGCAATGAACAACTACGAAATCATATCCGACCGACAGGAAAAAGTGCTCCGTTATCTGGAGGAAAACGGCATCCCTTTCACCACCTACAACCACCCCGAAGGAAAGACCATCGAGGAAGCCAAACGCTGGTGGCATGACGACGGGAGCATGCATTGCAAGAACATCTTCATGCGTAACCACAAGGGCAACCAGCACTACCTCATCTGCTTCCCTTGTGACGATGACCTGGCTATCCATGACATTGAGCATTGGCTCAAGGAAGTACTGATGGCGCAAGGGCAGAACTCGCCCGGCAAACTCTCCTTCGCTTCGCCGGAACGGATGGCCAAATACCTCGGTCTGGAACCGGGCAGCGTCAGTCCTTTCGGACTCATCAACGACACGGACCATCATGTCATCCTTTTTCTGGACAGCCGTCTCAAGGATGCCGCATCCCTCAGTTTTCACCCCAACGACTGCCGCGGGACGGTCGTCATCAGCCAGGACGCTTTTCAGCAATTCCTCACTTCCGTCGGTAACCAAGTGGAATATATCAAAACCAATTGAAATATGAAACGCATTATATTCACCCTATGCACCGCAGCCTTGTTGCTGACTGCGTGCAGCAGCTCGGAAGAGCAAATGAAAAAACGTGCCGGCGAACTATGCCGATACATCCCGGACCATGAGTTGCTGGAACGCTCCAAGGACTACATGACCGAGGATTTCTACGCCCTGCTGGACACTATGTTCTACCGTCTGCCGGAACATGAAGCATTGGACCATGAGTGGCTCTATTATTTCGTCACGGGCAACGGCGGCACGATCGCCGACTATGAAGTAGTCTCCGTCGAGAAGACCAATGCAACGCACGCCGTAGCAACCATCCTCGTGCGTCAGAGATGGGAAGACGGCTCGTTTGACCCGGAGAGCGATGTAGAAGAACATCGCCTCTACATGGAGCGCGTGAAGGGCAGATGGCTCATGGCGGACTTCGATGAGCACAAAGCCGATTGTATCCGGTATATAGCCAACAACCGCAAGGAGCAGGCACTCCGCAATGCCATCTGCGATTACCTCATCCGCGAGATCGGTTCACAGTACGCGCAAGGCGAACTGTGCATCCCTACTCTGCTGATCGTGTCCGAAGATCCGCTACCCTCTAACGAAGCCTGCGCTCAACCATCAAACAGCGCTTGCGCTCAGACTTCAAACAGCGAAACGCTGTCTGTTTACGGCGACTTCTGGATTTTTTGGTATAACATCGCCGGCGACACGCTCAAAACTGTCTCAGGCGGCAATCATTCCGGACGGATGACCGTTGCCATGCAGGACAACAGACCCGTTGTCACGGTGTTCAAGCAGACCGTGGATGGTGCAGGCTTTACAGCCAGCGCCAAGCGTATCTTCGGCAACCATTACGACATCTACCAGGACATGCACGCCAACGAAAACGTCCGCGAGGCTGTCCGGCAGGAGCAGTTAGGCGAATATATCCGCCGTCACAACCTCCCCGTTCACTACTATCAGGACTACGGTTGGCCGGCTGTGCAACTCTAACCCCTCCTACGTACATACAGAGTCCTACGTTTGTGCTACTCTTATCCTAATTAAACCATAAGATCACCACAAGGTTACCGTAGGATCACCGTAGGATGAAACGCCCAAAGTGACAATTTTGCTACATTTAATATATATATATACTTAGTATATATACTTTTTGATGATAAAAGAGAAAAAAACGTATCATTATGACTTACAAACAACTCAAACACAATGCCCGGAAGTTCTTCCGTGAGCAACTACGATTGGCGGACTACATCGACGTGCGCGCCGCCGCAGATAACATCCGCAACAACATCCCCTTCCGCGGACCGACCATCTACATCCTCTTCGTGGCGATTGTCATTGCGAGTGTCGGACTGAACGTCAACTCCATCCCGGTGATCATCGGCGCCATGTTGATCTCGCCGCTGATGAGTCCGATCATCGGTTTCGGTATGGGACTCGGCACCAACGACACAAAACTGCTCATGCGTTCGCTAAAGAACCTCGGCATCATGTTCGCCATCAGTCTCATAGCCTCCACGCTCTATTTCCTTGTGACGCCGCTGGAGACCGACAACCCGACGGAGCTTCTGGCACGTACCAACCCCTCCATCTATGACGTCATGATCGCTTTCTTCGGCGGTTTGGCCGGTATATTGGAGCTCTCCCGCAAGGAGAAAGGCACCGTCCTCTCCGGTGTGGCAATCGCTACCGCCCTCATGCCGCCTTTGTGTACCGTCGGTTACGGCATCGCCAATCTCAACTGGCACTACGCCGGAGGCGCATTGTACCTCTTCTTCATCAACTGCGTCTTCATCGCTCTCGCCACCTTCATCATGGTGAAGTTCCTCAATTTCCCGTTGGCGGTGGAGCACGAGACACGCTCATGGCGTAAGACCATCAGTTACAGCCTGCTCCTTCTGGTGGTACTCGTACCCAGTTTCTTCAGTGCCTATAACATCGTCCGCGAGAATGAGTTCTCCATCAACGCACGACATTTCGTCAAGGACAACCAGACCATCGGCGGAACATATATCTACGACTACTCCACCGACATGTCGGCCAAGCCGTACAAGATCACGCTCCGACTGGCCGGTGAGACGCTCAGCACGGAGAACCGCGCACGTTTCTATTCGGAAGCCGAGAAACATGGCATCAGGCATGAGCAGATCGTGTTTGAGGAAGATGCCACTATCGAGGTTCGCCGTCTTAATGAGACGGAGATCATGCGCGACTGGCTCACCAATACCGAAGCGCAACTGCGTCAGCGGGACGATTCAATCCGTTCGCTCCGCACGCAACTGGACGCTTTCGAGGCGCTGCAACTGCCTTCCGACCAGATCAAGGCCGAACTGCTTTCCCAGTGGCCGGAGATAGCGGACATCACTCTGGCGCGTGCCGACTCGTCTGTCATTCTGCTCATTACCACACCGGATGTCACCATGCCGGAAGAGAACCTGACACGTATTCATAACTGGCTCTCTGTACGCCTGCAGGAACCTGCCGTTGAAGTCATCGTCCGTCATTAATCAACTGTTTTTCATCATGTCCACCACGAAAGAGATATATTTGGCAGGAGGATGTTTCTGGGGTACAGAGCATTTCTTCAAGCAGATAGCCGGTGTGACGGCTACCGAAGTGGGTTTTGCCAACGGACACACGGCCGATCCCACTTACGAACAGGTCTACACGGACACTACCGGCTATGCCGAGACGGTGCATGTCGTCTATGATCCGGCGATGGTGACGCTCGAGTTCCTTTTGCAGATGTTCTTTGTCGCCATCGACCCGACCAGCCTGAACAAACAAGGCCACGACGAAGGCACACGCTACCGCACAGGTATCTACTACTCCGATCCTTCCGACCGGGAGGTCATAGACCGCGTCTATGCGGAGGAGCAGAAGAAATATGCAGCACCCTTCGTGGTGGAGCGTGAACCCTTGGCGAACTTTTATCCGGCGGACGAGTACCACCAGGACTATCTCGACAAGCACCCGGATGGGTACTGCCACTTGCCCAAAGCACTCTTCGCCTTTGCCAGACAAGCGAACAAAAAATAAGCAAGGAACATGATTGTTATTTTTGACCTGGACGGTACGCTGCTCAACACGATAGACGATTTGGGCTACGCGTGCAACTATGCGCTGGAGCATACCGGCTACCCGACTCATCCTATCGAAGCCTACCCTGCCAAAGTGGGTAACGGCATCAATAATCTCATTCGCCGCGCCCTGCCGGAAGAGGAACGCACGGAAGAGAACATACAGAAAGTGCGTGCGCATTTCGTACCCTATTACAATGACCATAACTGCGATTATACGCGGCCGTATGACGGTATACCCGAACTGTTGGCAACCCTCAAGGCGCAGGGACACCAACTGGCGGTAGCAAGCAACAAGTACCAGGCCGCCACAGAGAAGATTGTCAACCATTTCTTTCCGGGCATTTTCGATGTCATTCTCGGCGAACGCGAAGGTATCGAGCGCAAACCCGATCCGCAAATAGTGTATGACATCTTAACGCTTACAGCGCAGCGGTCCTACTCCGTCAGCGGTCCTACAGCGCAGCGGTCAGTTCTCTATATCGGTGACAGCCTCGTCGATTACGAGACGGCGAAGAACGCCGGCGTGCCCTTTGTGGCCTGTTCGTGGGGGTTTGTGCCGCGCGAAAAACTGGTCAATGCGGGTATTGAGCGCATCGTCGATCGGCCGGAAGAAATACTATAAAAGTATTTTTTTATACTTTTTTAGGCCAATTATTTGCACATATCAAAAAAATGTTGTAACTTTGCGGGTCATTTGAGTCGTCTTATGCAAAAGAGTGCATTTACACCGGAAGAAGAGCAGATGATCCAACGTGAGTTTGAGACCCTGTTGGACGACTACGCTCATACTCCCCACCGGCAGAAAGTGGAGATTATTACACATGCGTTTAATTTTGCCAACCAGGCTCACTACGGGGTTCGTCGTCTCAGCGGCGAACCATATATCCTGCATCCCATTGCTGTCGCGCGCATCTGCGTGAAGGAGATCGGACTGGGCAGCACCAGTATCTGCTCCGCTTTGCTCCATGACGTTGTGGAGGATACAGATTACACGGTGGATGACATACGCGGTTTGTTCGGCGACAAGATCGCGCAGATAGTAAGCGGTCTGACCAAGATCAGCGGCGGTGTATTCGGCGACCAGGCCAGCGAACAGGCGGAGAACTTCCGCAAGCTGCTGCTCACCATCAGCGATGACATACGCGTGGTGCTTATCAAGATTGCCGACCGTCTTCACAACATGCGCACGCTCGGCGCACAGCCGAAGAACAAGCAGTACAAGATTGCCGGCGAGACGCAATACATATACGCCCCTCTCGCACACCGCCTGGGTCTGTTCCCTATAAAGACGGAGCTGGAGGATCTGAGTTTCAAATACGAGCATCCCGACACATGGCAGGAGATACACAAGAAACTGGAAGCGGTGACGGCCCATCAGATGGAGAGCTTTGAGAAGTTCGCCGAACCTATCCGGGAGCGCCTGAGCGGTATGGGATACAAGTACACGCTCAAAGCGCGTATCAAGTCCGTCTACTCCGTATGGAAGAAGATGATGCGGCAGCAATGCGCCTTCGAGGACGTTTATGATCTGCTTGCCGTACGTATCATCTTCACGCCGAAAGACTCGCTGAGCGAGAAAGACCAGTGCTGGATGATCTATTCCGCCATCACGGAGATGTATCGTCCGCACCCGGAGCGTATACGCGACTGGATTTCCACACCGAAAGCCAACGGATACGAAGCGCTTCATGTCACGGTGATGGGTTCCAATGGAGAGTGGATCGAAGTACAGATCCGCACCGACCGCATGAACGAGATAGCAGAACGTGGTTACGCCGCCCATTGGAAATACAAGACAGGCGAATCGGATGACAGCGAGCTGGACAAGTGGTTGCGCGAGATCAAGGAGATTCTGCAGCACCCGGAGAAGGATGCCATGGAGTTCCTGGGCAACTTCAAACTGAACCTGTTTGCGCAGGAGGTCTTCGTCTTCACGCCCAAGGGAGAGATCAAGACGATGCCATTAGGCTCCACCGCACTGGACTTCGCCTTCCTGCTCCACTCCGAATTAGGCGAACATTGTATCGGCGCGAAAGTGAACCACTCGCTCGTGCCGCTCTCCTACCGTCTCAAAGGCGGCGACCAGATAGAAGTTCTCACCTCGAACAGCCAGCACCCGCAGAAAGAGTGGTTCGACATGGTAACCACCGCCAAGGCACGCAATGGCCTTATGCAGTACTTCCGCCGAGAGGAAAGACGCTATATGAAGCACGGTGAGCGATTGGTGGAAGATGCGATAGCGATGGATAAGGACCTGGCGGCCAACCACGACATGGCGCTGCAGCGTCTGATGAACTATTATCACATCAACCAACCCGCCGAACTGTACGCGCACGTAGGCCAGGGCCTCATACGCCTCGATAACATACGCGACATCGTCTATCCCAAACGCGGTTGGCGCTCCTACATCCCCTTCATCGGAAAGAAGACATCCGATCCGGAGATTCCGCAGGAGGAAGGCAAAGAGACCGTCAAACCCAAGAAAGGACAGAACACCGTCGTGCTGACGGATGATGAGTTGGGCAAGAAATTCATGCTCAGTTCCTGCTGCCATCCTATTCCCGGAGACGATGTTTTGGGCTATCTGGACGAGAAGGGAATCATTCATATCCATAAGATTGACTGCCCGGAAGCCAACCTGCTCAAGACCAGTTACGGCAAACGCATCTATTCGGCCACCTGGAACACCCATCGCGTGCAGTCCTTCGTGGAGACCATCGAACTGAAGGGTATTGACAAGTTCGGCGTCTTCATTCAGGTCATGCAGACCATCACCCAGGCTTTCCATGTCAATATGCGCGCCATCAATATATCCAGCGAGGACGGCATCTTCCGCGGAACGATGGAGATATACGTGTACGACCGTTCGGAACTGGAGGAACTGCTCAAAGCGCTCCGAAAGATTGAGGACATCAAAGAAGTGAAACGTATTTCAATTGAAAATTAATTATTGATAGTTAATAAGTATGAAAAAGATTTTTAGTACAATCTTCATGGCACTCGTTGCAGTGGCTATGATGGCACAAGATCCGGTGATTACCTTTGGTAAGACCGAGCATGATTTTGGTAAGATTAACGAAGAAGACGGACGCGTGTCCGTAGATTTCGAGTTCAAGAACGAAGGTATGGCTCCGCTGGTACTGAGCAATGTACGCGCCAGTTGCGGTTGCACCACTCCCAAATGGACGAAGGAGCCGGTTGAGCCGGGTCAGACCGGTGTCATCACCGTGACCTATAACCCCAACGGACGTCCGGGTCGTTTCCAGAAGACGGTGACCATCACCTCCAATGCGACCGAGGCAACCAAGAAAGTGTATATCAAAGGTGAAGTGATCCCCAAGCAGGCCAAGCCGGTGAACAAATACACCGTGGCAGTGGGTGACCTGAGCATGAAAGTAAAGACACTCGACCTCGGTACCATCACGAAAGGCGAGAGCAAGAGCGGCGAACTGGAGTATGCCAACCTGACCCAGGCGGAGCACAACGTGGACCTGGCTACCAACGCGGCTGACGCGTTCATGATGAACCAGGTGACCCTGCAGACCGCCAAAGCCAACGAGATCGGTAAGTTCGTATTCGTCTTCGATACCCGTCTGACCAAGTTGTACGGACCGGTAGAGGCATATGCATACGTGGTGATTGACGGCAAGAAAGAGCTCACCGAGGACTACAAGCTCGTCATCAAGGCCGACATCGTGGAGGATTTCAGCCAGCTCACCGTGGAGCAGAAACAGCAGGCACCGATCATTGAGACCGAGAACGAGTGGAATGCAGGCAAGATTGCTGCCGGCAAGACCCATAAAGTAGTCTTCCCGATCAAGAACACCGGCGTCAACGCCCTGGATGTACACCGCATCTATAGCACAGACGAGCACCTCACCTTCAAGAGCCTGAAGCCGATTAAGTCCGGCAAGAAGGGCAATGCCGCTATCGAGATCAACGCCAAGGATCTGCAGCCGGGTGAATACAGCCGCACGCTGCTCATCATCAGCAACGACTACGAGCATTCGAAGAAGAAAGTGACTCTCAACTGGACTGTGGAATAAATGATTGACCATCCGGAAAATAGTGCTGAATACAAAGGACTGACGGTGAATGCGGGTGTACCCAACCTGCCTTCCGTCAATCCGTATGCCACCTTCCGGCGCAAGAAACAGGTATTGACTCCGGAGGCGTACTTCGAAGGCATCCGTCAGGGCGACATGACGATCTTGAGTCAGGCCGTGACCCTGGTGGAGAGCAATCTGCTGACCGACCAGGCCATCGCCCAGAAAGTGATTGAGCTCTGCCTGCCCTACGCCGGCAACTCCATCCGAGTGGGCATAACGGGCGTTCCGGGTGCCGGCAAATCGACCTTCATAGAAGCCTTGGGCAGCGAACTGTGCGACCACGGCAAGCATATAGCCGTGCTGGCTATTGACCCGTCCAGCGAACGAAGCAAAGGTTCGATCTTAGGCGACAAGACCCGCATGAACGAATTGTCCGTCAAGTCCAACGCCTTCATCCGTCCCAGCCCGTCAGCCGGTTCACTCGGCGGAGTGGCACGCAAGACACGAGAGACGATTGTGCTCTGCGAAGCGGCAGGCTTTGACACTATCCTGCTGGAGACGGTCGGTGTCGGACAGTCGGAGACGGCTGCACACTCAATGGTCGATTATTTCCTGCTGCTCCAGGTCACCGGAACAGGCGACGAGCTGCAGGGCATCAAACGCGGCATCATGGAGATGGCGGACGGAATTGCCATCAATAAATGCGACGGAAATAATATTGAACGTGCGCGCGCCGCGCGTGTGAGCTTCAAGAACGCCCTGGCACTCTTCCCGCCCTCCGAATCCGGATGGAAACCCGAAGCCATTTGCTGCTCATCCATCGACCACTCCGGTGTCATGGACGTGTGGGAGAACATAGAGCAGTACATCGCTTTCACCAAAAAGAACGGATATTTTGACGCGCACCGCACCGAGCAGGCCAAGTACTGGATGTACGAAACCATCAACCAGGCCCTGCTGGACGGCTTCTATAAGAACGAGCAGATGGAGCACCAGATAGAAGTGACGGAACGTCAGGTATTGAATAACGAGATAAGCAGTTTCATTGCTGCACATAACTTATTGGCTGCATATGGCAGTAGCAAACAAAAATAGCAAACGCTCTCCGCAGACAACCATCATCAAGGTAGGCGCGAACGAGATGGGCAAACTGCCCCCTCAGGCACAGGAGTTGGAAGACTCCGTGCTCGGTGCCGTCATGATTGAGAAAGATGCGTACGGTACCGTAGCGGACTTGCTGCGCCCGGAGGTCTTCTATAAGGATCAGAACCGTCTGGTCTATGAAGCCATCCGTGAACTGGCCGGCAAGGACCAGCCCATTGACGTACTGTCCGTATGCGAAAAACTGCGTAGCATGGGTACGCTGGAGAAAGCAGGAGGGGTGGTCTATATAGCCGACCTGACCCGCCGTGTCGCTTCCGCCGCACACCTACGCTATCACGCGGAGATCATTTCCAAGAAAGCCACGGCACGTGATATCATCGCCCTGGCGGCTATGATTGAGGAAAAGGGTTTTGATGAGACGCAGGACATCGACGAACTGATGCAGGAGGCGGAAGCCGGCATCTTTGAGATTTCCCAACGCGCGCAGAAACGTGATGTGACGCAGATAGACCCGGTTATTGAGGAAGCCTTCGCCCGTATGGAGAAAGCCTCCAAGAACGACGGTTCCATATCCGGTATACCTTCGGGCTTCACTGCGCTGGACAAGATCACGTCCGGCTGGCAGACGCCCGACCTTGTCATCATCGCCGCACGCCCTGCCATGGGTAAGACCGCGTTCGTGCTATCCATGGCGAAGAACATAGCGGTGGACCGTAAGATTCCGGTGGCCGTCTTCTCGCTGGAGATGAGTAACGTACAGCTCGTCAACCGTCTGATAATGAACGTGTGCGAACTGGAAGGTGACAAGATCAAGACCGGTAAGATGACCAAAGAGGACTCCAAACGGCTGAATACGAAGATTAACATCATGAAGGGTGCTCCACTCTATCTGGACGACACGCCTTCCTTGTCCATCTTCGAGCTGCGCTCCAAAGCGCGCAAGCTGGTACGTGAGCATGGCATCCGGTTGATCATCATTGATTACCTGCAGCTCATGAATGCACAGGGTTCGTCTTTCGGCAGCCGTGAGCAGGAGGTGTCCATCATCTCCCGAGGATTGAAAGGTCTCGCCAAAGAATTGGACATACCCATTATAGCCCTCTCTCAGCTGAACCGTGGCGTGGAGGCGCGTCAGGGTGTGGAAGGCAAGACGCCGCAATTGAGTGACTTGCGTGAATCGGGTGCCATCGAGCAGGACGCCGACATGGTATGCTTCATCCACCGTCCGGAGTACTATCACCTGTACAACGATGACAAGACAGGCAAGGACCTTCGCGGACTGGCGCAGATCATCGTGGCCAAGCACCGTAACGGCGCCACCGACAGTATATGGCTCCGCTTCCGCGGCAAGTACGCCAAGTTCCAGAACGAGGACGAAGCGATAGATGATGATGAGCAGAGTGCACCGCTCAATAACGGAGGAGGCCTTTCCATCCAATCGAGCATGAACAGTTCCATGGGTGCTGTCTCGTTCAGCCAGCAGATGGGACCTGACGGAGCCGTTCTTAACACGCTCGGCGAAAATATTGCGCCGGCGTTTTGACAATGCACAATGCACAATTAAAAATTAAAAATTAAAAATTCACAATTTAGAATTTTTGTAATTCAAGAATATGCAAAGAACAGTAATCATAGACGCGCTCAAGCGCACAGATTTTGGAAGCGAGATTAACGTACGCGGATGGGTGCGCAGCCGTCGCGGCAACAAACAGGTATCGTTCATTGCCCTCAATGACGGTTCTACAATAAAGAACATACAGATTGTGGTGGATCTGGAGAAGTTCGACGAAGAGCGTCTCAAACCCGTTACGACCGGTTCATGCATCTCCGCAACCGGTATCCTGGTGGAGAGCCAGGGAGCAGGCCAGGCGGTGGAGATCCAGCTGACCGATCTGGAAGTATACGGCACAGCCGATCCGGAGAAATACCCGCTGCAGAAGAAAGGTCTGAGCATGGAGTTCCTGCGCTCTATAGCGCATCTCCGTCCGCGCACCAACACCTTCGGTGCCGTCTTCCGTATACGTCATAACATGGCGATGGCCATTCATACCTATTTCCATGAGCACGGATATTTCTATTTCCATACGCCGCTCATCACCGCTTCTGACTGCGAAGGAGCCGGACAGATGTTCCAGGTGACCACCAAGAACCTCTACAACCTCAAGAAGGATGAAAACGGCCAGATTGACTATAGCGATGATTTCTTCGGCAAGCAGGCGGCGCTGACCGTCAGCGGACAGCTTGAAGGCGAACTGGGCGCCATGGCACTCGGTAAGATATACACTTTCGGTCCTACCTTCCGTGCAGAGAACAGCAACACGCCGCGTCACTTGGCGGAGTTCTGGATGATCGAGCCCGAAGTGGCCTTCATACAGAAGGACGAGCTGATGGACCTCGAAGAGGACTTCATCAAGTACTGCGTACGCTGGGCATTGGAGCACTGTATGGATGATCTGGAGTTCCTCAACCAGTTTGTGGACAAAGGACTCATCGAGCGTCTCAAATCGGTAGTGGACACCGAGTTCATACGCCTGCCCTACACCCAGGGTATAGAGATCCTGCAGGAGGCGATCAAGAACGGCAAGAAGTTTGAGTTCCCCTGCGCATGGGGCGATGACCTGGCTTCCGAGCACGAGCGCTATCTGGTGGAGGAGCATTTCCGCAAACCGGTTATCATGACCGATTATCCGAAAGATATCAAGGCCTTCTACATGAAGATCAACGAGGACGGCAAGACCGTGCAAGGTACGGATGTACTCTTCCCGCAGATCGGTGAGATCATCGGCGGTTCTGTCCGTGAGGAGAGCCTCGACCTGCTCAATGAGGAGATTGAGCGCCGTCATATCCCGATGAAGGATATGTGGTGGTATCTCGATACACGCCGTTTCGGCAGTGCGCCGCACGCCGGCTTCGGACTCGGCTTCGAGCGTTTGATGCTTTTCGTAACCGGCATGCAGAACATACGCGACGTCATCCCCTTCCCGCGTACCCCGAAAACAGCGGAATTCTAATTGTGCATTGTGCATTGTAAATTGTGAATTCTAATAATACTATCATAAAAACACTAACAGACAATCTTATGAGAAACAAACTCTTTACACTGATGTGTCTGCTGTTCATCGGCCTCACAGCCATGGCGCAAACATCTCTGAAAGGACGTGTGATCGACGAATCAATGACTCCGGTCATAGGAGCGAAGATCACATTGGCGAATCAAAACATCTCTACGACCACTAACTCCAACGGTGAGTTCCAACTGCTTTATTTGGAAGCGATGGATGAGGAAGTGGTGATAGAGGCAGACGGGTACATCGCCTCGCTGGAACTGGTCAATCTGGAGAACGACAAGACCACTGAAATGGGTTCTGTCATGCTCCAGCAGGACATTGTATCCGAGGCGCAAGGCGAGATTCTACTGAATCTCACGGAAGAGGAGATGACGGATGACGAAGGCCGCTCTCAGGCACAGGCCTCCTCCTCTTCGGCATCGACGGATGTGTTCAACTCCACTACTTCATTCGCCTGGTCCACAGCGCGTTACCGCAATCGTGGCTACCAATCGAACGTAGAGAACTACTACATCGAGGGATTGAACTTCAATTCGCAGGAACGCGGCAGTTTCAACTACTCGGCAATGGGTGGTCTGAATGACGCCAGCCGCTACAAAGAAGTACTCAACCCGATGGAGGCCACCAACTTCAGTTTCGGCGGCATCGGCCAGTCCACCAACTATCTGATGGGTGCCAGCCGCTATGCGCAAGGATGGAAAGTGGGTGTTGCGGGTACGAACCGTAACTACAAGGCACGTGTCAATGCCACCTACGCTTCCGGTGTGCTGCCGAACGGATGGGCCGTCATTGCACAGCTCGCCTACCGCTTCTCTCCGTATATTGACAACAAGGGCATCATCGGCGAAGGTATCAAATACTACTCGCTCGGTTATTTCCTCTCTGCGGAGAAGATTTGGGACAAGGCCCGCCTCAGACTCATCACCTTCGGTGCTCCTACCGAGCGCGGCCAGAACGCGGCGGTGACACAGGAGGTTTATGACCTGACCGGAACGAACAACTACAATCCCTATTGGGGCTATCAGAACGGACAGGTTCGTAACTCGCGCATCGTCAAGTCCTTCGACCCGACGGTGATAGCCGCGCTGGATATCAAGGTGGACGAGCAGCAGATGGTCAAACTGGCTGCCGGATACCACTATTCATGGTATTCGAACTCCGCCCTCAATTTCTACAACGCACCCGATCCCCGTCCGGACTACTACCGCAATCTGCCTTCCTTCTTATGGGACGGCCAGCTGGCGAACCCGAACGCGAACGCCAAGCATACAGAGCTACAGCTGGGTGACGAGAGCGGAGAGCACTACCCCTGGGGTCTGTTCATCGGTAATACGTACAGCAATGGTATCACCGGTACCGCGCTGGGTAGCGGATTCGAAGGCGAGGACGGCAATCTGGTAGGTCCGTCAATAGACATCAACCAGTACAACGAGCTGGTACGCCTCTGGCAATCACGCGACAACAAGACCACACAGATTGACTGGGACAATATCTATGCTGCCAACCTGGCCAATAACATCAACAATCCGGAAGGCTCGGCACGTTACATGCTGGAGCGCCGTCACAACGATATCCAGGAGTTCAGCGCTTCGCTCAACTATGTCAACACGAAGTACAACCATCTGAAGATGATCCTGGGTGCCGAGTGGAAATGTTCGCAAGGTATTCATTATAAGACGGTTGACGACCTGCTCGGAGGTAACCAGTGGATTGATATTGATGCATTCGCAGACCGTGATATCAAGGAGTTGGCCACCAACAGCGGCTTTACCCAGGAGGACATCGCCAATGTGCGCAAGAATGAGATTGCGGAGGATTATGACACGCGCGTGACGGCTAACGGACGCCGCTTCGGTTACAACTACCGCATTAACATGAACACCCGCAAAGTATGGTTCCAGAACGAATGGACGTTCAACGAGGTGGATCTGTACTACGCGCTGCAAATCGCCTACAGCTCCATGCAACGCAGCACGAGCATGCTCAACGGCCGTGCATGGTATCTGACCAAGATAGCGGATGAGCGCACAGGAAGCGACCCGTGGAAATACTACGGCAAGGCATCGTACGCGGTCATCAAATCCGCAGAACGCTCCGGCACGCTGACGGCAGGCACACGCTACACCGGCGATGCGCACCACTTCATTGATCCGGCATTCAAACTCGGTGCCACTTATAAGATCAACGGCCGTAACCATTTGAGCCTCAATGCATTGGCAGAGACCCGTTCGCCCTACGCACGCGATGCGTATATCTCGCAGCGTGTACACGACCGCGTTGTGGACAATATCTATGTTCACGATAATGCGAAGAACATAGAGCAGTTCTATGCGGCGAGTGAGAAAGTGGCGTCGGGTGACCTGACTTATTCGTTCAACTATCCGCTGGTACGCGGACGTGTGACCGGATTCTTCACCCAGACCTGGAACGGCACGGAGCTGAACGGCTACTATGACGACGAGGCACGTACGTTCGTCAACCAGGCGATGACGGGCATCGACAAACGATATATAGGCGGTGAAGCGGCCATCGCTGTCAAACTGGGCACCTACTTCACCCTGACCGGTGTGGCTGCTGTCGGTGACTACCGTTACACCAGCGACGCTGTGGCTATCCAGTCCGCAGAGAACGGAATGCCGATGACCCAGAAGAGCACGCTTGAAGGCGATGAACTCGTCTTTGAGACCAAAGACAAAGTGCTGCTGAAAGGTCTGCGTATCTCTTCCGGTCCGCAAGTGAACGCCAGCCTCAAGCTCAGTTTTTTCCACCCGAAGATGTGGTTTGCGGATGTAACGGTGAACTACCACGACTGGAACTACCTGTCAGTGGCTCCCAGCCGCCGTATGCAGGGTCTGTACACCGGTGTCCGTATGGACGGAACGGCTGTCAACGGCTGGTTCGGAGACAGTTACGCCAACGCCATCGAGACAACGGACGGCAACTCGCTTCGCGTCAGCGTGGACGAGAACGGCGTGGCTACGTATGAGAACGCTGTCCTGGACGGAAACGGAGTACCCGTACTCAAATATCCGTACAACCTGATGACCATGCAGGAGGAACTGCAGGCTACCAACCCGCTGAACCGCTTCATCATCGATGTATCGGTCGGCAAACTGCTTTACCTGCCCAATCGTCAGTCGCTCTCTATCAACCTGAGTGTGACCAACGTGACCAACAACACCCACTTCAAGACCGGCGGTTACCAGCAGGCACGTCTGCCGCGTGGAGTGCTGCAAGGCGAGAAAGACTATCATAACTCGGTCATCACCGCCAACGCTTGGAAATACCCGTCCAAGTACTACTACGCTTGGGGCGTGAACTTCTTCCTTTCTTTAACCTATAAATTCTAAGTAATATGAAGACAATCAAATATATAATGTACATTGTACTTTGTCCCTTTGTACTTTTATTGGCTTCGTGTGAACCACGCGCCCTGACAGCAGAAGATGTCTTCGTTCAGAATGATTCCACGGACTCGGAGCTGAGCCGTATACTGAATGAAGAGAACCCGCAGGGATACCGTATTTACACGCTCAATGACTTTTTGGACGCCTTCATGACGGAGAAAGGTGATTTCGGCAACGACACCACGCCGTACCGTAAGCGCTCCACCAACGGAAACGGTATTTATCTGTTCTCTGTAGATACCATTCCGACAGACACCATCGGTATCTATATCCGCGGACGCGTCTCTACGGACGACTATGCCGGCAACTTCTATAAAGCCATGGTCATCCAGCAGGCTGTCAGCTGGTCGCTGCCCGGAACGGGAGACTTGCAGCAGCAAAACCTGCGTATCTCCGTGGATCTCGGTTCCAGCGGCGGTATGTTCCAGATCGGTCAGGAGATTCTTATCCGCTGTAACGGTCTGGCCGTAGGACGTTATGCGAACCAACCGCAGTTATGCGTGCCGTCCTACAACAATAATGTGTACGCCAACAGCGCGACGGAGAAAGTAGGCTGGGCACCCGGACGTATTCCTTCCGGCGTATTCCGCAATGCGGTCAAGCTGATCGGCACTCCGGACCAATCCAAACTGATCTACGACGAGGACGACCTGACCAATATCCGCACCAAGCGAGGAATCAACTTCACCAAGGTGAACCCCACCCTGGCCGACATGGATATCGTACGTAAACTGGACGGCCGTCTGGTTCGTATCAAAGACGTGCATTTCTCCGGTCAGTATTATGCGCAGGACGCCAGCAAACTGGATTGCACCTACGATGATCCGGACGCCAATGAGAACACGAATGTGTTTGCGCCTACCACCAATAATGTCGGTTATCCGCAGAGCCGTATTCTGCAGAACTATTCGAGGAGCCAGTCCATCTGCTGCTCCAATTCCGAGTACTGCAAGTATGCCTATTACTTCCTGCCGGGTGCCAAGGCTGACACTATCAATGCGGTGACTGAGTGCGCGTGCTTCGAAGGCAACGTAACCGGTATCCTCGGATGGTATTTCGACAATGCCGCTTACTGGGATGACGTGAATATAAAGAATGACGGCAAAGAATGGTCCATTACTCCGCGTGGTATTCCCGGTATCGGTATTCCTGATATTGAGATAACCAAATATGTTTGGAAAGATGTGTTCGGTTACAAACAGTCGAAGGACACGACATGGGTACCGGAAGAGTTCGATCCTGAGTTCTACCGTCAATACATGAATAAATGAAAGGTATCAACTGGCTGGATATATTGATTGTACTGCCTCTTCTGCTTGGACTGATTAGAGGCCTTATGCGCGGGTTCATCTCCGAGATCATCGCCTTCGTGGTGGTGATTCTCGGAGTGCTCGGTTCGCGTATGTTCGCTCCCCCTTTCTCCGCGTGGCTGGCAGGGCAGTTCGCATGGCCTGTGGATGTATGCGACATCGTAGCGTATATGCTCATCTTCATCGCCATCGCCATTGTGCTATCGCTGATTGCCAAACTGCTCAATAAGTTTCTTCGCGCCATTCATCTCGGTTGGGCGAACAGACTGCTCGGAGGTCTTTTCGGCGTCTGCAAATACGGAATACTGATGCTCATTGCCGTCTTTGTGATGGAGAAAAGCAATCAGAGTTTCCATTGGTATGACAAATCGCCGGTAGTGCAATCCTCTGTCTTGTATCCTTACTGCGTTCAGGCATGTACTATTATCTGTCATTGGGTTCCAATCTCGGAGAACGGGAACAACTGATCCGTCACGCTCTCAAAGTGATAGAGTTGAGCATCGGGCACGTTCTACGATGCTCTTCCTATTTTTATTCCGCACCGTGGGGGTTTCAGTCGGAGCATGAGTTCTGTAATATATGCTGCGCCGTGGAGTCCTCTCTTTCGCCCCTTCAGGTACTCCACTCCACCCAGGCCATCGAACGCGCCATGGGACGCACCAAAAAATCAGAAACCATAAATCCTGAATCGGAAACCGTCCTATACTCCGACCGGTGTATTGATATAGATATCATTCGGGTGTTTGACGGGGAGAAGGAGCTCTTTGTGGACTTGCCGGAATTGCATATTCCGCATCTTCTTTGGCAGGAAAGAGACTTCGTCAAAGTACCTTTGGCGGAAATAATGCCGGTATAATGCAATTATTTTGCATTTTTTTGCCAAAATATTTGCATATGTCATAAAAAAGCAGTACCTTTGCACCCGCTTTTGAAAAATAGCATTTGTACATTGTACTTTGTACCTTTGTACATCTCGCGAGTTTAACTCGCTCGATGGTGGTCTTAGCTCAGTTGGTAGAGCATCGGATTGTGGTTCCGAGTGTCGTGGGTTCGAGCCCCACATTCCACCCCTAAAACCAATTTTACCGAGAACTTCGAGATAATCGAGGTTCTTATTTTTTGTACAGGGACTCTCTCCCACGACGCTCGCACCCTACTAAAATCAATAAGTTAGCGTGTAGGAGAGAAAAATCCAAGTGATGAAATCACGTACTTCAAAAATCAACCTCAAAAATCAATTTCTGTGACTGGTTTTGTGACTGCCTTACGCGGCAAACCAATCAGTCACAAATTTTCGGGGAAAGTAGTCACAAATAGTTAGTTAAATGATTTATAATTAAGTATTTGTGTATGAATTACCAATTCTATTGCAGGGCTTCTAAAGCCACGAAAAACGGGCTTGCTCCCATTGAGTTATCCATCACGATTGAGGGTAAACGTAAGATTATTCAACTCGAACGGAAGGAATATCCTGAGCAGTTCAAGAAACTTATGGCTTCCAAACGAGCCAATGACTTAACGCAGTACATTGATACTATGCGGGATAAGATAAACAAGGCTCTTAATTTCGCTTTACTATCAGGACAGCCGATTTCGGTTGCACTCATTGAAGATTATATCAAGAATGCAGGTGTTAAGCAGTATTCCATTCAAGAACTTGTGACTGAATTTCTTCAAGTTCAAATGGCTAAAGTAGTTGCAGGTGATTGTACGGAAGGCGTATATCGCAAATACACCATCATTACCAATCGTTTTTGTGAGCACATCGGAAAACGCACGTCTTGTAATTCAATCACTCCGGCTCAGATTGATGTGTTCTATTCTAAGATGCGTTCTATCTACGTAGATGCTACGCTTTCAGGACAGATGTTCCGGTTAAAGTCCGTATTTAACTTCGGGGTTGAAAATGGCTATCTTCTTACTAATCCTTTCAAGGTGAATATTCAAAGGGCAAAGCCTAAGATTGAATTTCTTACAAAAGATGAAATGCAACGGTTGCAAGATACCGATTTGCATAGTGAACGTTTGGATAAGATACGCGATTTAGCCGTGTTCCAAGCAGGTTCCGGACTAGCGTATGCAGATTTGTACTTGCTCGTTCCCGAAGATATACTCATTTCGCCAGAAGGCATTAAGTATATCTATAAAGAACGACAAAAGACAGGCGTTTTCTTCACATCCGTTCTGCTTCCATGCGCAATATCCGTACTTGACAAGTATAACAATATGCTCCCCATTGTCAGCAATCAACGCTATAATTCGTATCTTAAAGAGATACAGACATTGTGCCGAATAGAAAAAACGTTGCATACGCATTTGTTCCGCAAAACATACGCAACCTATCTATTGAACAGTGGCTGTCGTATGGATGTAGTAGCGCAAGCGATGGGGCATACATCTACACGTATCACGGCTGCTACGTATGCCTTCATGCAGCGCAATACAGTAGTCACAGAGATTGGTAGTATCATGCTTCTTTAGTTATGGAGTATTCACGCGCAAATATCTCAATCAACTCATCCTGCACTTTCTCAAACTGCTTTATATCAATATCATACGCAGCAATTTTGCTTGATAGTAGTTGATAGATTCGCTTGTTGTTCTCTAGTTGGAGAACAATGGCATTCAAGTCTGCCTTTTCTACAAAGTCGTTTTTCGCCTTGATAGAAACGGATAATTGATAGCGCATAGTCTTATTGATAGCGTCCTTCTCTTCTCGCTCATCTGCAACATAGTTGGTTCTATACTGCTTCAATGCATTGCAACGTTCTCGAAGACACATCAATATCTCATCCTTCTTTGGTTGGTATCTCTCGCTACAATGCAGTTCTTTGCACTCTTTGCCTACTTCAATTAGTCTATTGAGCGTATCGGCAACTATCTCTGGCAAAGCGTATTTAGTTTGCGCTGGGTACAGGATGTCATTGATTCTGAACAACATCATTTTCATGGCTTCATTACCAGCCTTGTGCTCCAAATCCTTGATTATGAACACTCCTATTTCACTAATCTTTTTCATATCAGCCTATATTATTATTTCTCAGTTCCATTAACAGCCTACCCAATGCATTGCAGCCAAAGTAGTAATTTCCTTTTAGGTAA
>Ga0265298_10001737_pt1 | contig 31974 bp, 28 predicted proteins | sample AusTroGonzalo_MG_3_FD_193486 | JGI IMG/M metagenome (GOLD analysis project Ga0265298, IMG submission 193486) | Bovine rumen microbial communities from tropical cattle in Woodstock, Queensland, Australia - Gonzalo_01 | ecosystem: Host-associated > Mammals > Digestive system > Stomach > Rumen ... | reverse complement strand
GGCTGCGGCCTTGGCCTTGGCGGCGGTTTCTTCGAGCGCAAGGCGGTCGGCTTCGGCCTTCTCGGCTGCGGCCTTGGCCTTGGCGGCGGCCTCTTCGCGCGCACGGCGGTCGGCTTCGGCCTTCTCGGCTGCGGCCTTGGCCTTGGCGGCGGCCTCTTCACGTGCACGGCGTTCAGCTTCAGCCTTCTTCCTGGCTTCAACTTCCGCCTTGCGCCTCGCCTCGGCCTCGGCTTCGGCCTTCCGCTTAGCCTCCTCGGCGGCGATGCGCGCACGTTCGGCGGCCTCCTTCATGGCAACTTCCTTGCGGTATTCCCCATACTTCCACGCGCCAAAACCTCCAGCGGCCAGCAAAAGAGCCACGAACAACAGAACGATGAATGTCGTCCAACTCTTTTTCCCGCCATCCCGATTTCTGGCGAATTCGGCACGGACTACGGCCAACGCATTGGCGTCGCCCCAAACCGTTTCCTGTGTCGCACCGGAAACCGAATCACCGTCGACGCCTTCCAGGAGTTGGGCATCTTCGCCATTCTCCTTCCAAACGAAATCTGACTCAGGAACCGGCAGGTCGGCGGGGTTCTCCCCGTTGGCGACACGCAGCCGACGTTCGACGATGCACATGTCTCGCAGGCGTCTGGCAGGATCGAGCGTGCACATCTGCTCCAGAAGTTCGCGCATCTCCGACTTGCCATCCACCCCGGAGAAATCAGGCCGTTCGCCTTTCTTCACTCGCTCGAAGTACGCCTGGAACGCCGCCGGCCCTTCAGGAAGCCGCGGATATGCCGGTTTGCCGGCCAGCGTCTCGTAGAGGCAAAGCCCAAGCGCCCAGACGTCGGCTTCTGGACCTCCGCGCGTCTGGCCTGTCACGCATTCGGGCGGCATGTAGTCAATCGTCCCCGGCACGTTGCCGACCGTCGCCGTGCCGGACACGTCGCGCGCGATGCCGAGATCCATGACGACGGCCCGCTCCGGCGCGGCGACCGGGAAATAGAGGTTCGCCGGCTTGATGTCGCGATGGACAACCCCAATCGCATGAAGGCCGGCTAGCGCACGCGCATAGTGCGCGAACGCAGTCAGAACGGCACTGACGTCAAACCCGCCGCCGCAACTCGCGCGCAGGGCGTCCTTCAGCGACTGGCCTGGCATGCCGTCCAGATAGTCCATGATGAGGAAGGTTCCGCCGTCCTCCACCACGAAAAAGTCGATAAATCGCGGAAAGCCCGCGCCGGAAACGCGACGCAAAGTCGCCGCCTCGCGCCGGAAACGATCAAGGCCGGATTCGTTTAGCAGATGCTTTACGGCGACACGCGCGCCCGTCGCGCAATCTACCGCGCCAAACACCTCGCCAAAGCCGCCATGACCGATATAGCTCAGGAGCCGCCAGGTATGTCCGGCATGGGTCAGCTCGCGGTAGCGGACACGGGCTAGCGCCTTGCGGAAGGACGGAAAGTCGGCTATGCGCTTCTCCCGGTCGGGTGCAAGCGCGCTTTCAAGCAGGTCCCGCGCACCGAGCAGCAGCTTGCCCACGCGCGAACTGACCCGCAACGGGTTCGCCGACGTCCCGACCTTTAGCCAACGCTGGAGGAAGGCGACGTTCGCCTGCGTGCTCGTGCCTGACTGCCGACGATACGGCGTCCGCCCCGTCAGCATCTCGTGCAGGCACACGCCTAGGCTGAAAATGTCCGAGCGTACGTCCCCCCTGAACTCCGGATCAGTGAAATCGGGCGCCATGTAGTCGAAGGTGCCGATCATGTTGCTGCCGCCGACCGTTGCCGTACCCTCGACCCGGTGCGCGACCTCGAAGTCGATGAGCTTGGGCGTGCCGTCCGGACGCACGATGACATTGGCAGGCTTGATATCGCGGTGAACGATGCCGCGGGACGAAGTGTAGGCGAGGCCATCGATCATCCCGAAGGCGATGCGCATCGCCTCGTCCGCCCCGAGGCCGCACGGCGATTCGCAGAGAAGCTCCTTCAGCGAGCGCCCCTCGACGAACTCCAGCACAATGACGTGCACGTCGTTGAAAGGCCCCTTCTCGCAGAAGCAGCCGTGGTACTTGACGACGTTCGGATGCTCCAGCGCGACAAGCTCGGCCGTGCGCCGCTCCAGCCGGGCATACGCCTCTCCGTCATCGTCCTGGACCGCCATCACCTTCAGGGCGACGACATCTCCGACGGCGACGGACGGAAAACATGAATCCTCGCAGACGGCCTTATATACCGTCCCCTGGCTTCCAGCACCCGCCTTCAGGTCCTTGAGGACCCGGAAGCCGCCAATGACCCTTCTGGAATCCGCCGTCGACATCAGTCGTTACGTCCAAGCTTGATCGGTGTGCCCGTCACGCGTGTCGTGTAGAAACTCGGCAGGGCGAACGGAACGAGCATGAAGAATTCCTCGTCAACTGCCATGGAAACAAGCCCGTCGGCACTTGGCACCTGGCTGAGCGCGTCGCGATAGGCATGGCGCTGCCCGGAGCCTCCGAGACCGAACGTGAAGAACAGCCAGCTGGTCTGTGTACACGTACCTGTAATCTCCTCGGCAAGAATTGAATACTTGTCCTGCTCGACCGGTATTGATGACGCGCAGAACGTCACCGCACTCGACATGCAGCCAGTCACAGCCAGAAACATGCCGACAACGACCACTTTAATCATTTTCTTCATTTCGCTTTTCCTTTCTTCGTGTTGTTGCTAAAAATACGAACAGTTGACATTGCGAACATTCTTTCATTCGCCCCCAAGCGCCTTCAGCCGCGCAATGACAAGCGAATCCTTCGAGACGTCCTCAAGGAAGTCGCGCGCAAGGTTCTGGATGCAGGAATAGACGCAAAGAGGAACCTCCTCCTTCCGGCGCTGGACAGACTCGGCGCTCAGACGGTAGTTCTTGCGAAAATAGGGACGCCGACTGTGTTCCGGATCGACCAGCTGCACTTCAAAGACCATTTCAGCCGTCACGCGCGACCAATTCCGCTTGACGGACAGACGGTCGGAAACGATCCTCACTTCGAGCTTCGGCTCCTCCTCCGGCATCACAGTCCGGAAATTGCCCACGACGACCTTCTGGAACTCGCGCGCGACAAGCTGGCGGACGGGGAAGTGTCCGGCCACCGACGGCACGCCAGAAAGCCCGACGGACATGAGAACCGCTGACTCCGTGCACTCGTCAAGGTCAAGCATCGTCGCGACATCGCCAGTACGCGCCTCGAGCGCCTCGATACGATAGCTCTTCACGATGGACGGAATGTCCTTCGGCTCCACCAGATCTCCGACCGTCGCGCAGCCGCCCACAAACGCCAAGATTCCAATCAAGCAGATTCTTTTCATGTTCTCTCCTCAGAACCAGGCGTTGAAGAACACGCATGCCGTGAGCGGCGATTCGCCGATGATGTTGCCGAGCCCGATCTGGATGCCACTGTAGTCCATCGCCGTGTTGACGAGTCCGATCTGGAGACCGCCAAAGGTCTCCGCCATGTTGAACAGGCCAAGCTGCAACCCGCTCCCCTCCGATACGTAGTTCACAACCCCGGCCTGCAGACCGTTGGCGCAATAGGAGCTGTTGACAAGCGCAATCTGGATGCCGTTCAGAGGGCCTGACGAATAGTTCACCACAGACGAAAAATGGAGACCGAACTCCGCACCTCCGCAGCATTTGAACAGTCCGGAAAAGGCCAGACCGTTGATTTCTCCGTCCGCCCAACTCCCAATCGCCCCGATGTCGATGCCGTTGACCTGACGGTTGTGTCCCACAGTCAGGGCGATCCGCAACCCGTCAACGTCGCTCTCCTCGCCGGGGAACTGGAGATATTGCACCGGCGCGAATGCAAATCCAATAGGACTCCATCCCTTCGCCGGAGGCAACGCTTCGTCAACTAGCGTCACCTCTTGAGCCCCCACCATCATCGCTACGGCACACACCGCCGCAATCAGCAGTCTTTTCATCGTCGTTGCTCCTTCTCTTTCGTTTTCCATTTTACCGTACTTTTATTCTGAATCGGGCGAGTCGACGTCTGCGACACGCCCCATGAGAAACCCGTCTTGTCCGGCGCCTGCCCCCAGACCATGAAAGTCAACGTCTCGCCTCCGCGTTCCCAAGACTCGACCACGCGGTCTTTCGCAATCGCGACAGAATGCTTGTGCCGCCACCCCGCCGCCGAGAACTTCGCGCCGAACTGCGCACGCGTCTGTCGGTACGAAAGAGCCATCTCCCCGTTCTGGCTCCAACCACCTTCGACGTTCACTCCGCTCACGACGGCGTTCGGCGGCATCACGAAAGGCGCCACCGCCGCAAAAAGGAGTATGTTTAGAATATGGCGCATGTCACTTGCTCAATTTGACGAATTCCGAATACCGTTCGTAGTCTCCAAGCCTCGTACCAGACGCCTCCGAACACGACGTAACCCTACCGTTGATGGTATCCGCCGTATGCCAGCCCTCGTTCGCCACCTCTGACCTCCAGTATTCGATTTTGTTTGCGTCCCTCCTGAGGAGACGCGAGACGAAGTTCCTGTCGCGCCAGTTGGTAGAATCTTCATCTATGTAATATTCCCCCCACTTTCGTCGCACGTTGCGCTGCTTGTAATTGTCGCGGCGCTTGAGCGTGTAGAAGCTCGCCCCGTTTCGCGTGTCCTTGGAGACCATGTTCAAGCCGCCAGCGGCCCGATCCAGGAAGTTCGAGCCGCCGCCGCCGACCAGCATCTGCGCTGCGAGCAGCTGCCCGAGCGCCCCGCCCGCAAGAATCTTGTAGCTGTTTGTTGTGGTGGACAACGCACAGACAGACCAAGGCCCGGTCTTGTCGGCATAACGAGCCTCCGTTTTTTGGGAAAGGGTGTCTTGGTTTAGGCCATCGTCCGCGATTTCAACTCCGGGATGAAACGCCATCCGCACCATCGTGTTCCAAGCGGATGTTCCGCTGACGTCTCCTCCCTCATGTCTGTCGACATCAAACACCGCCACACGATCCGCCGATATGAGCCGGTTTGAGTGGATCAGCATGTCGCCGATCGCCACCGTCCACGCGAAAAGGATAAGGTAGATGGGAAATACGATGATGAATTCCATCAGCACGCTTCCGCGTCTATGTCCGTTCGCTTTCATCAGTGATACATTTCGTCTCCGATCTGATTCCATTTCAAGTTGGCCCCGGGACTCTTGATGTTCCACAGGCTAGTCCCCGTAGCCGTCGGCGGCGGGTTGCCGCGCCTCCAATGGTCTTCCCAGATGTCGCCTGCGAGGCGCCCGTTCATGACATCTCCCCTGTCGCCATGCGTCGGTCCTGCCGTCATGCCCGTGTCTGGCGCGCCCGTGCCCGGAACACTGCCTCCCGAAAGCGTCTGCCAGTTGGCGTTGTTGACTAGCAGCCCAAGATAGTCGCTGTCGCGGTTCTGCCAAGCCGGCTCATAGCGGTCGGGAATGTCCGAGACATTGCTGTACTGCCCAGACAGGCGCTGCCGCCACCATTCGAGAAGCGAGTAGTTTGCCACCTCCCTGGCCCTTGAACCGGCCTGGCGGACAGGCACCATCACCGCGTCCCAGTCGTCCTGCACGAGATTCCAGCTCTGCCGCCATGTTGGATGAAGTTCGTCTACCCCAGTCCATTCCGTGACAAGATTATCCCCGATCCGACGTTTGCTCTTGAAAGGCGTATCCTCGATCAAATCTCCGTTTTCGCCACGGGCAAACCTGCCACCTTCGTCCCTGTCCTTGTCCTCCCAATACCAACCGGCGAATTTCGACTCCTCCGGCTTCCAGTCGATGCAGTAGTCACGCGGGCCGCTATATACGCGGATGTTTCCGTTGAGCTTCTCTTCCCAGTCGTCAAGCTTCCACGTGCGGTTCTTACTGCCGAGATGCGCGTTGATGTACCAGTCTTCCGGCTCGTGATAGAGCTTGTAGCCGGCCTTGGCGGAGGCGAAGCAGTACGTCCAGCTGTTCGAGACCGGTGAGAATGCAGAATATATCCCGCCCGTCACGCGGCCGAATATCGAGAACCACGGATTCTCGTTCCGCCTCGCCAGCCCCACCGTGATTGTGCCGGCTGGGCCGAAATATTTCCTGTTGAGCTTCAGCGGCTTGGCATAGACAGGTTTCCTGCCCTCGCCAGTGATATAGACAATACCCTTGTACCGGTCGTCATAACGCCTGTCGTTGTCGGCACTACATTGCGCATTCATTTTCTGTCCAACATCAAGACTCATGGAATGCGGAGTATAGATTGTATCTGTTGAGCCATCCGTACGAGTGACCGTAGTGGCCGTTACGTTGGTGATGCAACTTTCTGAAAAAGGCACTCCGCTGCGGCTGCACGAACATTTGTCATGCGAATGATTGCAATATGTCTTAAAGCCATTGGGAATCCTCCAGTGATATGGCCCTATAGTTCCGCAGTTCCATCCGGTTGCCCACCATTCCCAATGCGCCCGGAGCGGAGGACCAGGCCTATCATGGTCGTATGATCGGTGAATTCCTTCTCCGCCGTCTTGTGCTTTCCCGTCTCCGCGCACAAACCATTCATCAATCCCAGATTTGAAAATGGCCCTTGTCGATTTCACTTCGCTGTTGTCGTAGGAAATAAGAATCTGTTCGTCGTACGACGTATTTTTAAACGATCTGAAATAGCCCGTCTCTGAACCAAGTGGATTCGGACACTGATCAATGAAATACTGGCAATCGCCACTCTTCATATACGCAGGAATGTTTGCGTCAAGAATGGCACTCGTGGCATTCTTGATTCTTTGGGGAAGTCCCATCGCCAAATCGTCAATGACCGCGCTCATCTCGTAGATGTTCTTGAGATCATCGTCAATTTGGAGCCCCAGACCGGACAATGTCGCACTGCGAGAATAAAAAGAGGCCGCATTGGTTTTTTGCAGCCAATCTGAAAAACCGGCAATCAAAGTCCTCAACTGCGCTTCGGTATAGGGACCAGGAAGACTTCCTTCCAACGATATATCGCTGCAACCCCAGCCCTTTTCTTTTCCGTAACATGGGGCAGCCCGTAAACACTTTCCTTCTGCCGTATCGGAACAATAATTGTGATCGTATGCGTATTGCGAAGCGGCATCACAATCGTCTTTGTAATGTTTCACGACTTCCTCCAGCCACTGCCAGACGATGTAGTCCATCTGACGGCGGGTCATCTGCTGGTACGTCCACGACATCGCGCGGTTGATGGTGGCGATGCGCGAGAAAGTGTCGGCTTGGACGATCGCGGCGGAATACGCTGCCGCGTCGCAGGCACCCTGAAGATGCATCTTCTCCTTGACCGCCATGCCAACGGCATAGACGCTTGCGCAGGTGACGTAAAGGAACATGAAGACGCCAAGCGTGACGACGAGCGCCACGCCGTCTTCGTCACGCCCAAGCCGAACGAGCCGATCTCGGAGGATCTTCAGCATCACGAACCGCCCCCTCCTCCAAAACCGTTCAGGCGGCAGCCGTCGTAGCCGCCCTTGGGAAAATTGTACGGTGAATACGGCATCGGCAGAATGCACGTCTCGGTGAAGTTTATGTATGGCCAGCCGTCAATATCGACTATGGGATTGCTGCTCGCCTGCGCCAGGTTCCCATAGAAATCCGCAGTCTGCGCGAGCGGCTGGTCGCGATTCGCGAAATTGCCAAGTATCGTGTTGATTGCCATGCCGGGAATGAGAAGCGGGAATCGAAATCTCACCGTCACGCCCACGAAGGGATTCTTGTCGTCTGTACCGTCAAAAAGCGTTTCCGTCGTCACGCGGCGATCAACCGAACGCGTGCCGGGAATCAAGCCCCATCCGGGAACTTCGACGCCCCTGTTTTTGCTTTCCGCGTCTGCCTCGGCCAGGCAGAGCCACGAGAGCGCCAGCTTGGCCGCCTTGTCGGCGGCGTCCGCCTGCTCGTCCGGCATCACGACGGTCATCGCCCGCGCCGAGCAGGCCGCTGCATAGACGACGAACTGCCGCGCCATCCAGATCTGCGCGAACTGGATGATGCCGAAGATGAGCAGCAGGAGAAGCGGCATCACGAGAACCGTTTCAGCGAGAACGGAACCACAGCGGCGGTCGCGGGGCGACCGCCCTACCATGCGGTCACGCGGGACGCGTGACCCTACCATGCACATCACCGGCATAGCAGAACGGCCTCCGTGATGAGGGTGAGCCATGTGCCGATGGCGATTGCAATGCCGAACGGGACACGGGCGCGTTCGTCATCCTTCGGCGGAAGAGCGGCCCTACCGGCGGCACGGTCGTACCGCCAGTCGAAGACGCAGCGGAAGGCGTGCTTCAGCCGCGCCGTCGTAACCTTGCGCATGAAGAGCATCGCGAGCGCAACGAAGAGCCCGGCGAACGAGACGGCCATCAGGAAAAGCGGCATCCACCGCATTCCGAGGAACGCCCCGCACGCCGCCAGCATCTTCACGTCGCCCGCGCCGGCAGCACGGACGAGAAACGGGATCAGCAGAAACGCAACCGCGATTCCCGCCGCCCCGAGCGCGTCCGTGAATCCATGCAACCCGTTCCGCCCGGCCTGCGCGCAAAGCCCCGCAGCAAGGCCACCCAACGTCCAAACGTTGGGAAGCCTGCGGCGCTTCGCGTCGCTCCAGCACAAGTATCCCAACCACGGGGTCAGGATACTTGCGCGGAATATGAGCCAGGCGAGGGGCATGGGATAAGATCTCGTTTAGTTGAACGTTACTTGCCGGATTTGACAGTATTCTCTTCAGTCGCGACAGGGAAATCCTTCGCCGACTGAAGGGCTGCGTCATTCTGCCCTGGCTTATCATTCTGCATCTGCTGAATGTTCTCCTTAGCCGCATCAGTACGCCCCATGGCACCATCTCCCGCCACTCCAAACAAGCCCAATATCTGAGCCCCAAAGAGCCACGCGCCAACTGCCACGGCAGCGGCGATCATGACGGCGACGATGACGTACTCCATCATCACGGCGCCGTTTTCGTCGCCCATCATGCGGCAGACGACCTTGCCGACGAAGGTCTTCTTCGCGCGTTCAACGATGCTGAGGTGTTTCTTGTTCTTGTTCATTGTTTTGTTCCTTTCGGTTTGTTGGTTGGTTTGTTTGGTTGGTTTGTTTCGCCTTACGACATTGACACTCACGGAACGGGAAGCGAAAGCCCGCCCAGAGTACGTTGGTAGAAAGCGACAAGCTGCTGGCCGAGAGGTCCCCACTCCGTCGTGGAACCTTTGGTCAGCCCGGTATAGAACAGCACGTTCGAGAACCAGAGCATCGCGACTCCGATCGCCGTGAGGACGATTACGTACTCCAGCATGATCGAGCCTTTCTCATTCGTTCTGTTCATCTTGTTTCTCATACGCCATTACATAAGCACATCCCGTGCCAACCTCTGTTTACTGCCTTTTCAGCCTTCTTTAATCTCCATCTGTCCGCTTTCCGCACACTGCTGTACAGATGCCGAACACTTTCCCTGTTTTTACTAGCTGTTTCATTGTTCACAAATCTCAATTGTTCACAAATGCCATCAATGCCACAAATGCAAATAATTGATATTTGCGATTTGTGAACAATTGTGCCAATTGCGATTTGTGAACATTCATAGCACTTCTTACTCCTCGCTCTCCGCCCAGCATTTCCGGACAATCTCCATTCCGGGAATACCTCGGGCCAGGATCGTCTTCCTGATCCGGATGTGCTTCTCGGGGTCGCTCTCGTTCTCGAACTCCTCCGCCAGCACGTTCATCGCCTTGACAAGCCGCTTGAACGACATCTCCATCCCTCGCAGCGCGGCGTAGGAGGGGTCGGCGGAGAAGAACTCGGCGTAGTAGCCGGAGACAAGGCGCGTACGCTCGCTGGCCGACTTGTCCTGTGCCCTGGCCTTCAGATCCGCCGCAAGCTTCGCGCGGTCGGCGAGGATCTCGGAGCCGAGCGCACAGAGCTGCGCGAGCTTGCCCACCCGGAACTCGGCATTTTCTGGCCTCTCCATGTACTGGACGAACGTCTGCACCTGCAGAAACACAGATCGAGCCAAACACGCCTGCGGCTTGAAGTTGAGAAGCGTCTCGTTGTTGCGGCCCGGCGGCTTCGGCAGATCCCGGAGATTCTCATAGACAAACTCGATGCCGAGCATCTCGTCGTAGACACCGCTCGGATCCGTCCGGCTGGCCGCCGGGAACCGACCGCCAAAGCAGTCGAAAGCCAGCACCTTGTCCCAGTTCCCCCGCGAAGTCACAAAGGCGATGACAGTGCCCTTCTCGCCATCTCGCACGCCCCCCTCCCGCAAGGAGTTCACCATGGGTATCAGAACGGACGCCACGTTCTGGAACGTCTCGTGCCTTCTCTGGAACGCCGCGCGCGCGTCCGAGAGGCGCACATGGCGCGCGCAATCGTCCTGCACTGGAAGCGGCATGCTATTCCCGCCATTGCGCACGGCAGTGAGATTCAGGTCACGGATCATGTCCCTCTCTTTCTCGAGATAGGCTTGCGTCTCGCAGAACAGACGGCACGTCGGCAGCAGCAGTCGCGCGTAGGCGCGTACCGACGAGGGCAACTTCGCGTCCGCCTCGACAGCCTCGAAAACCGCCACGAGCGACCGGAAATCAGGACTCTTGGCGTCCAGTCCATCCAATGCCGACGTGACGCGGGCAATGCCTTCGCGGATCGCCTCTAGGCGGAGGCGCAACGCGTCCATCTGCTTGCGCACGACCGTAAGCGCCGCGTTCTTCGCCATGCGCTTGGCGTTCTGCGCAAGGAAGGCGTCCAGTTCCGCCAGCCGTTCGGAGACGACCGTGCCGGCATTGACTGTGTCATCGTGTGCGACGGCATCGTCCGCGTCCGTTAGGGCACGTACGCACAGCCGATAGAACTCGGCGTTCTCGCGGGCTGCGGGGGCGGTCGTGTCATTCCATGTCCAGGCGTAGTCCGGCCCATCCATCTCTCCGAGCAGAAGCCGTGCATCGCGAACTTTCTCCTGCCCGAGCAGGTCGTTTACGCGCCGCCAGGCGTCGCAGGTGTTGCGCCAACGCACGATCTGCCCACGCAACGCGGCATTCTGCGGCTTGTTCACCGAGGCGTCACGCGCACCGTCGGCTTCATCCATGTACGAAAGCGCACTGACGAAGTCCTCCTGGGCTGCTGCGCGGGTGGCGCAATTTCGGTAGTCCTTGGCGGTCGGACGCGGCACGATGTACTCCCAGGCGAACCATCCGGCCGCGATGACCACTCCGACGACCGCGAGAACGGCAAGCTTGCGCAGCGGATGCGGGTCAGGATGGGTCTTCGATCGGTCGAGGAACTGGAGGTCGAAGTAGGCGATGGATATCTTGTCGCCATCCTTGAGAAGCCGCGGCGTCGTCCCCAGCTTTTCGCCGTTGACGTACGTGCCGTTGCGGCTGTTGTCGTCGCGCACGTGGCAATCGCCGCCAGGCTGCACGATGACGCTCGCGTGGCGGCGGGAGACCATGAGATCGCAGAGCTGAAGGCCGCATTGGGAATCGAGGCCGATCGTAAAGGCGGCATCGCTTCCCTCGCCCGATGGACGGATATCGACCGTTTCGCCGTCGCGGTCGCCGCCGACGAACCTGAGCTGGTGATACTTCCGCACCTTCGCCGCCGCACGACCGTCCTCGGTCGATACGGAGAGCGAACAGCTACCAAGCCCATATATGACGCCCGGTTCGAGGCGGACGGCACCCGAGATACGCTTCTCGTTCCGATAGACCCCGTTGCGGCTCCCCGCATCCTCGATCCAAGCCGAGCCGGACTTCCAAAACAGCCGCGCGTGGTGCCCGCTCACCGAATGGTCGTCGCCTGGCGTTCTCAGCGCGCACGCATGGGATCTACCGATCTCAAGCTGCGCGTCGTCGGCCGAGAAGCGGCGCTCGGCAATCGTCTCTTCGCCCGATTTAAGCGTAAGGATATACGTTTTCTTCTTCATCGCTTGACCTTCCAGACATCGGGATTCGAGAGTCGGCGGCAACGGAGGTCGCCGTTATCGTTTCCGAAGGCGCCCCAGCAACGCACGCGGGCTTCCTCGCTGTCTCCGCAGTCGCGCCTAGCGGTGCATTCGTCGTAGAAAAGCCGCTTGGCCTTTCTGAGTCGCTCCAGCCGGGCAGTCGCTTCGGCGCGGAGGGCGGCGTCGCCCCTGATTCCCGCCAACAGCAGGGCATCTATCATGTGCGCCGTCTCCTTCCACTCGTTCGGCAGGTTGCGCTCCAGCGACGCGTCGACGGCCTTGATGAGAGCCGTCGGTTCTCGGCGGGAGTAGTCCGCAAGGGCCTGAGCGCCGGGCGATTCCCACTGCTTGGAGAGGAAACCCGCATAGAGCGCGAGATTCGGGTCTTCGCGCAGAAGCCACTGTCCGCGCGGCCATTCGGGATCGGGTATCTCGCGCAAAAGCCGGTACGCCGTGTCGGAGTCTCGGAAATAGATGAGGATGCCGTGCCACTGCCCCGCGCCGTCCGAGCGAGTGAATTCGCGTCGGCAGAAGCGCACTCCACGCTGCGTGCCGCCACCTTCGCACGACTTGGGATAGTCCCATTCGAAGAATCCGAACCCTCCATCCGTTCCGACGGCCTCGAACACATAGCCCTGCGCGACAAGGCCCTTCAGTTCGCGTTCTGCCGAACTTTCGAGCGACAACGACAGCTCGGACACGTCTCGGCGGACATCCAGCGACAGCCTGAACGGCACAGTCCGAGACTTGCCCGTCATCGTCTCGATGTCAACGCCGCCGTTGGCGCGATCGCTTGTGCGTGTGCGCTGGTTCTTCGGATAGTCAACGTAAAGCCGCGTCCTTCCGGCGGAATCCTTGACGAAGTGCTGGCCGATGGGCTGCGGATGCGAGAGCCATCTTTCGGCGCGCGGCCAGCGCCAGTAAACGACCGCACCGAGAACTGCCAGCGCCCCGAACACCGCAACCGTCAGCATCCGCTGGCGGAAACGACGCACACGGTCCTTCTCCTCGGTAATCGCCCTGATGACATCCATGTTGCCGGCTCGCGTGACCATTGCCTGCGTCTCGCCTTCGGAAGTGCCTGAGAAGGAAGGCGCGTCCTGCCCAGAGAAGCTTGGGGCAAGGGAATGAGGAGTCTCCGCATCGCCGGTCGTTGCGTCCTGCATCGTCTCGGCATCGTCGCTCATCGTCGCCCCGCGTGCCGCGAAACCCGTCGGCGCAATGGATTTGGCGTCTCCCACCGGCGTCTCGACCAGAGAGCCGGCAAAGGACGGTTCGGACGCACGCGTTGCAGATGTCACTTCTCCGACACCCCGCGTCGCAAGGGTCTCCGCGACGGAAACAGACGAAACGGTCGCCTCCTGCGCGCGAGTGGCGAACGTCTCGTTCTCCGCGGTGCCACCGCCCTCGCCCGCAGGTCCAATGCTGTCAACGCGAATGCGCACGTGCATGCCCATTCTGATCTCGTCGCCCTTCCGAATAGGACGCCGTTCGTCCATTCCGACCTTCTCACCGTTCAGCTCAAGGCCGTTCTTGCTGAGGCAGTGCACGACGGCGCCCTCGCCGTCCGGCTCGAACTCCAGGTGCCGACCCGAGACGTCGCTGTCCTTTGAGTTCACGATCACGTCTGCCTTGTGCGTACGTCCGAGCAGGCGCGGAGCGTCCAGGTTGAGACAGAAATCTTCGCCCAGGTTTCCGCCGGAGGTGAATGTGATTCTAAGTTGCGTGGCCATGTTCCGTTTCCTCCAACTTTCAGTGACCCATCCTCAGCATCGGCATCAGTCGCATGAACATCGGCGTCAGCACGACGATGAACACGGACGGCATCACGAAAAGGACGAGCGGCAGAATCATCACCGCAGGCGCACGGGCCGCCTTGCGCTCCGCCAGATTGAAGCGCGCCTTGCGAAGGTCTTCGCCGTGGCGGCGCAGAGATTCGGCAACAGGCGCTCCGATCTCCATGCCGTACGACACGACGCTCACGAACGACGCAAAAGACTTTACCCGGATGCGGGCGGACATGTCCTCAAGCGCCCCTACGAAAGGACGCCCCAGGGTAACGTCGGCCAACACGCGCGAAAACTCCTCGCGCAGAGGTCCCTCCATGTCAAGGTTGGTGTAATAGCGCATGGCCGCGCCGAAGTCCAGCCCAGACCGCATTGCACCACCAATCAGGTCAATGGCGAAAGGAAGTTCCCGCGTCATCCGCTCCTGACGCAGCTCAGCGTAGTGCGCGAGATCCTGCCCAGCCCAGAACCAGCCGATCAAGAAGAATCCGACTACGATCAGGACGCCGAAGCCGACCCAGGCGGACGGAACTGCGACATAGAGCGCCGCAACCGTCGCCAAGCCAAGCATGGCAAAGAGACTGCCGAGAAGCGCAGACGCCGCAAAGACCCGTTCGGCCGTCAGCGGCAAGGCGGCAATCTCAGCCATTTCCGCATATCGCTTCGCCTTGTTCGGGAAGAGCCCTGAAAGCACCGATCCTATCGTCACCTCGAACGCCAGGATTGCGCTCCAGAGGGCTCTGAACACCGTCGGAAGCCGATCATAGTTGCGTTCGTGGGAGGTCGTGCCGACAGTACTCTTCTCCCCTCCGCAGAAGAGCCACCCGATGGCCAGCGCGGCGCCGACGATCAGCAGATAGACGATGATTTCGCGGAATTCCATGCAGTTCCTCCTTCAGACCTCGATTTTCGTGAGCCGCCCGATGACAATGAAACCGATAAACTCGAGCACGGCCGCTATGCCAAGTGCCGTCCAGCCGGCGACAGATCTGAAGAGCGACATCATGAGGTCCGGCTGGATAATGTAGAAGATGACGAAGGCGATGACCGGCATCGCGCCCAGGACCATTCCCTCGAAACGTCCTTGCGCCGTGAGGGTCCTCACCTTCTCGGCGAAGTCGCGGCGTCCGCGAATCATCTCCGCCATCTCGGAGAGCACGTCGGCAAGCGACCCGCCCGTCTTGCCGGTAAGGCGGACCGAAGCCGCCAGAAGGCGCATGTCCTCGCACGGCATCCTGTAGACAAGACGGTCGAACGAATCTGCAATCTCCGTGCCGAGGCGATACTCGCGCCTGAGGATGGCCAGCTCTTCGGCCATAGGACCAGTCATGCGGTGCGAAACGCGTTCCAATGCCTGCGGAAACGCCATGCCAGCCTTGAGTGCGCTGGCAAGCCCGGTCGCAAGATCCAGGATCTCCATCTCGAAAAGCCGCTGGCGCTTCGCTACACGCGAAAGCCAGTAGAGCCGGGGGATGTGCCAGCCGACGAACGCGAACACGCCTCCGAACGCCAGAAGGAAAAACGGATTCGCGAACCCCGCCACAAAGAAGGCGAACGGCACGAGCAGCCCCAGCACGAGCGCGCCGACGACCCGCTGCCGGAAAAGCGCGCCCGGCGAGATGAACCGCTCGAGCGGCGTCTTCTGGCGTCCGTCCGCATGCAGGTTGTTCTCGAAGTCCATCTTGGCCGAACTGGCCGTGCTCGCCTCGACCGTCGTCTTCCACAAAGTGTAGATGACGCCGGTCGCGGCGAGGAAAACAAGGGCGTAGGCGATGTATGTTCCGTTCATGTCGTTCAGACCTTTGGCACGAAGATGGACATGTCGAGCGCCAGGACGCCGCGCTGGCGGAGTTCGTCGATGAAGTACGGGATGTTGCCGGTTGCGGAGTAGTAGCCCTGTATGCGGCCTTGGTCGTCGAAGCCGGTCTGCCGGTACTCGAAGATGTCCTGCATCTGGATGACATCGCCTTCGCGCCCCGTCACCTCTACGACCTTGACGATCTTGCGCGAACCGTCCGCCAGGCGCGACTGCTGCACGACGATGTTGATCGCGCTTGCGATCTGCTCGCGGATGGCCGAGCTAGGGAGCTCGTAGCCCGCCATCATCACCATGTTCTCGAGACGGCTCATCGCGTCGCGCGGATTGTTCGCGTGCGCGGTCGTAAGCGACCCGTCATGCCCAGTGTTCATGGCCTGGAGCATGTCGAGCGCCTCCGCACCGCGGCATTCGCCGACGATTATGCGATCCGGCCGCATGCGAAGCGCGTTTACCACGAGGTCGCGTATGGCGACCCGGCCCTTGCCCTCGATGTTCGCGGGACGAGCCTCCAGACGCACGATGTTGCGGTGCGAGAGCTTGAGTTCTGCCGAATCCTCGATCGTGACGAGGCGTTCTCGCTCGGGGATGAACTGCGAAAGAATGTTTAGGAGAGTCGTCTTTCCCGAGCCCGTGCCGCCCGACACCAGTATGTTCTGGCGCTGCCTGACGGCCTCCGCGAGGAATGCCGCCATCTCCACAGTCATTGAACCGAAGGCAATGAGGTCGTCCGTCGTGAGCTTCTTGTCCGCGAACTTGCGGATGGTGAGCGAAGCGCCGTCCAGCGCCAGCGGCGGGATGATCGCGTTCACGCGGCTGCCGTCCGGAAGGCGCGCGTCAACCATGGGGCTTGCGTCATCGACGTGACGGCCGATCGGCTCGACAATGCGCTTGATGAGCTGCACGAGATGGCCCTCGTTCATGAACCGCGCGCCCGTTTCGTGGAGAACGCCTTTCGATTCGACGAACACGCGATCCGGGCCGTTCACCATGATTTCGGTGACCGCCGGATCGCGGAGCATCGGCGCGATGGGGCCGTATCCGAGGAGTTCATCGACAAGCGCCTGACGGAAAAGGACCTGATCGACCGTTTCTGGGATTTCATGGCGGAGTTCGCGTAGCACCTCGTCCAGGCACTTCTCCGCCCGTTGCGCCAAATCCCTGTCGGCAGCGAGGTTCGCAGCTTTCGCGCCCGCGTTGAGGCGCGAGAGGATGATGGCGTGGATCTTCTTCTGCAGGGAGAGCATCCCGTCCGCGTAAAGCAGCACCGTGTCGGCATAGGCCGACGAGAACGCGGACTCCGACGCTGCCGGGACGGGCGCCACCACGTCGGCGTGCGGCACGACCAGGCGGAAGTCGCCGATACGGATCTCGTCGCCCTGCGCAATCCTCACACCTTTGCCTGGCGCGACCTTCTCACCGTTCAGGAGAGTGCCGCGCGAACTGCCCACGTCAGTAAGCGTCACAACGCCGTTCTTCACCGACAGTTCGGCATGCCTGCGCGAGACCGACTTGGAGTCCAGTCGCAGACCGCTCTCGGGGAGGCGTCCGATCGAGATGGAACCGGCGGCGGGAAGATTGACCTCCCGCACGCCGTCCGCCGTAATGATCCGAATCGTCATGCCAAGTTCCGCATTAGAACGTGAACCAGTTGAGCCATGACCAGAACCCGGAGAAGCCCTTCTCGGCCTTGCGCTCCTTCTCGACCTGCTCGGTGTCCTTTGCCGCCTGGTCCTGGACGCGGATGTTGATTTCCTTGTTCACGTCGGGCTTCGCGTCCTGCGTGCTGTCCACGATTTCGGGACAGATCATGATGACAAGCCTGCGGTCGGTGACCTCCTTGCCGGAGTCCGCGACGAACCAGTTCAGCATCGGGGTCGAGCGCAGGAACGGCAGACCGGACGGCGGCGTCCTCTTGTCGACCATGTCCATGAATCCGCTCACGAGCGTCGTGCGTCCGATCTGGCAGCTGATCTTCTGCTTGGAGATGTCCTCCTTGCGGTCGAAAGTCCCGTCATCCATCGGAATGATGGTCGAGAGCTCGAAGTTGAAGTCGAGGCTCATCGAGCTGTCGTCCACCATGCCGCCCTTGGCATCGATCGAGAACCCGTACGGAATCTCCTTGAGCTCCGCGACGTCGCGGCCGTAAACCCTGACGAAGCGCGTGCCGCCGCTCTTGAACTTGGCGCCATCCTTCGCCCAGCTCTCTATGAGGGTATAGCCCGTATCGCTGATGCGGGATATCCCGTTCTGGGCCAGGAAGCGCGTGAACACGTTGAGGCTCGCGCCTACCTGCGCCGTGTTGTTGCCGTGGCGGCCGATTCGCGCGCCTGACGAGTCGCTGCCCCCCGGTATCAGGCTGTAGAGCGTGTTGAACACGCCACTCATGTTGAGCACGCCATCCCCGTCAGAATTGTTGGCGTTGGGGTTGCCGATCTTCTTCAGGTCGCTCTCGCCTATGGCCATGTACGCGACGGACACGCGGACGATCGGCTTCGCCACGACCACCTGGATGTTGCCCTTGATCTGGATTTCGTCGTCGAACGCCTCCTTGTCGGACTGATCGACCACGAGCCAGCGCTTCTCGGACTTGAGGCACGCCATGATCATCGCCTGCTGCTCGGGCGTATAGACCTTCGCCTGCACAGTCATCGTCCTGTTGACCTTGCTGTATTCGAGTGCGACGCAGTTGGCCTTCCAGGACTCCGGCTCGCCGGCATGGCGCTCGAAGACGACATCGAATCCGCTCTGCTGCAGCGACTCCTTCATGCGCAGCAGGATCTCCGGACCGGGCGTGAATTCCGCGAAGTTGCGGACCTTGCCGTATCCCTTTATGACCTTCATCATGTAGTTCCACTTCTTGATGGACTTCACCTCGCCGTCAATGCGGATCGTGTCCCCGACGATCGTGCAGTGGACTTCGGGAACGCGCTCTAGCTCGCGCTGGAGGTTCTTCAGCTCGTAGGCGAGCGGCGGACGGACCGTGATCTGGAACTTCTGCCGCAGGTCGTTGTCGCCAGAGACCTCGAGATCGCAGCGACCGACCTTCAGCGCCGTCAGGCGGAGCGCGCTGTCGGATGTCTTCTCGATGCGCACCACGTCCTTGTTTGAAGGCATGTAGCTCTTGATGCCGAACGGAACCGTGACCTGCGTCATTTCCGTCTCGACGAGCGAAATCTCATCGTCAGACCATCCACACAATGCCGCACCCGCTGCAACCAACATCATTATGAGTTTCTTCATTTCCTTTTTCCTTTCTGTTTACTTGATTTAAAACTTGACTTAAAACTGTTCTTTCTCACTTCCCTGTCGCATCCGGCAGCAAGACCGGCTCAAGTCCCTTGCGAAGATCGTCAAACGTCTTCTCCGTGACCATGCCGACGTCGCGGCGCTTGAGCGTGCTGCTGTCGCCTGTGCGCCGGAGCGCAGGATACAGATCCATCGTCCGCTGCGCGGCCACCAGCGTCGTGGCCTGCTGCGGCGTCAGCGAGACAACGATCGTCACCCCGCCGGATCCCCTGTCCTCGCGACGGATTCCATCGCCGCCGCCGATGTCGAGGATGCGCACGCACGGGAAGATCACGCTCGTCGCCTCCTCCTTGACTATGTCCGGCTTCTCCGTTCCGTCCACCTTCGCAATCGTCTTCTCGACCGTGAAAGTGCCGAGAATAGCGATTTCAGTTCCTGGCTGGAGGAATTGCACGAGCGACGAGTCGGCAAATGTGACGGGAACCGCCCATTCGCCATCGCCCACCTTTTCGGGAAGCGTCAGGCGCCAGCCGGAGACATCCTCCAGCAGCACGTAGTCGCCTTCCGCGACAGAACGCGTCGGCTTGTGGCCGATCACGCGGTTCTTCTGGTCCCAGGGGATTGCCCGAGACGGAATGGAGGAGAGCTCGACAAGACGCTTTTTAAGCATCGTGTCGCGAATTTCGTCACCAGCCGCTATCGGCTTCGCAGCCGCAACGACCTCGACCATCCGGCGCTCGCCGTCCTCAACCTTCGGCTTGATCATGCGACTCACGGCAAAGACCGCTGCCGCCGCAAGAACTACCGCTACTATCATTGGTATCGTGTTTTTCATGGTTTCCTTTCTGCGATTCTAACAAAGCAAAAAACATGCCAAGGCCTATTTACCCGTTTTTTGGCCAGCAAGTCGGTAAAATGTCCGCATTTCGGACAGTCTGCGTATTCTTTCCGTACACATGTCATTCAATTTCATACTTCTTCAGTTTCTCGTACAGCGCACTACGGCTCAAGCCAAGAAGCTGCGCTGCCTTGCATTTGTTTCCGCCGCTCATCTCAAGTACTGACATGATATGGCTTCTCTCGACATCGGCAAGGCTCTGGCCAGACGATGCCGCCGGACCAACGGGCATCCCCCCCGTTGCGATCTCTGAAGGCAGGTCGTCCACGTCCAACCGGTCGCCTCCGAGGACGACCATCCGCTCAATGGTATTCCGAAGCTCCCGCACGTTCCCAGGCCAGCTGTAGGCGCATAAGGCCGACATCGCCCCTGGGGATATGGTTCGCGAAGGCCCACCGAGTTCTGTCACGTAATGCTTCACGAGATCCTCTATGTCGCCGGTTCTCTCCCTCAGCGGCGGCAGGTGTATCTGGATGACGTTCAGCCGGTAGTAGAGGTCTTCACGGAACCTGCCGTCTTTGACCGCCTTCGCCAGATCGCGGTTCGTTGCCGTTATCACGCGCACGTCCACCTTCACGGTCTCCGTTCCACCCACACGCATGAATTCCCCCTCCTGCAGCACGCGCAGGAGCTTGACCTGCATGTCGTGCGTAAGCTCACCGATCTCGTCCAGAAAGATCGTGCCGCCGTTTGCCTCCTCGAAGAGACCCTTCTTCTGGCGATCCGCCCCGGTGAACGCGCCTTTCTCGTGCCCGAACAGCGTAGACCCCAGCAGAGACTGCTCGATGGCGCTGCAATTGACCGCGAGAAACTTGCGGCTCTTCCGCCGACTCTCCTCATAGATGAGCCGAGCGAACAACTCCTTGCCCGTGCCGGACTCACCGAATACCAGAACGGTAGCGTCGCTTTTCGCGGCCCGAATGGCCAGACGCATCGCACTCTGCAATGCCTCGCTACGTCCCACCAGGGCGGTAACCGCCCCAGTCATGCCGAGCCCAGCCAGCGATTCAAACGTCATAGCGCAGGTTTCGGCATCGTCGGCTACTTCACCATCAAACTCAAAGCGCAATTTGACACATCCAAACGAAATGACGTCGCCAGGGACAAGCAACCTGCGCTGTACCGAAATTCCGTTGACGAAAGTTCCGTTGCGGCTACCGAGGTCAGACACAAACCAGCCTTCCTCACGCCGCTCTATCGCCGCATGCGCGCGTGAAACGCTAGAATGGGGCAGCAAGATGTCTCCCTGCCGCCCGACTGTCAGTCGGCCGCCCGTTATCGCAATCCGTTCAGACTTGCCGTCTGGCAATGTCCCACTCAAAATGGGGCACGCGCTGCTCATCGTTTAATAGACCTTTTCTCCTAACATCGATCATTGATTTGGACCACGCACCCGCGCACACAGCCCTGCTTTTCAGGGGAGTCCGCGCCAGATACCAGTCCGACACTATCCTTTGGCGGCCGAATTGTACCATATTCCTATCCATCGCGCAAGCATACTGCCACTACACTTTGCCTCCTCGACATTTTCGGGATAATTTGCCACGAAAGTGCGTCAGGCCTCTGTAAGAATTGGATCAAAAAATATTTTCAGCGCCCTTCAAAAAGGGCCAGGCTATGGATGCGTTCGTAGCCGCGCTTCGTGAGAAGGCGAAGATCGAGCACAGGCAGAGGCTGCGGACGGTCACGAGTCGAAGGTCACGGCCTTTGACATATCCGGCACCAATACGAGCCGGTCGCCGTGAGCGACGCCGGCGGCTCCGGGTACCCGTGCGAGCACCGTCATGCTACGCCCGTCCATGACCGCATGGACAATCGTCTCTGACCCCAGCGTCTCCACGATGTCTGCAGTAGCCAGTTGAGCGCCAGGTGCTGCGGCTGCAGACGCATCGTCCGCCCGCGCCACACGGACGTGCTCGGGGCGTATGCCGACAGTGCGCGCGAGATCGTAGACACCAGGCGGGAAGAGGTTCATTGGCGGCGTTCCTATGAATGAAGCCACGAACGTGTTGGCGGGCCTGTCGTAGATTTCCATCGGCGCGGCAACCTGCTGGATGCGGCCCGCGTTCATGACCACAATCCTGTCGCCCATCGTCATCGCCTCGGTCTGGTCGTGCGTCACGTATATCATCGTGGCGCCGAGCGCATGGTGGAGGCGCACAATCTCGGCGCGCATCTCGACGCGCATCTTCGCGTCAAGGTTAGAGAGCGGCTCATCGAAGAGGAACACGGCGGGCTCGCGCACGATGGCGCGCCCTACGGCCACACGCTGGCGCTGGCCACCCGAGAGTGCCTTCGGCAGACGATCAAGGTACGGCGTCAAGCCCAAGGTCTCGGCCGCCGCGTTCACACGCCTGGCAATCTCTTCCTTGGGCACGTGCCGCAACTTCAGAGCGAACGCCATATTGTCACGCACCGTCATGTGCGGGTAGAGCGCGTAGTTCTGGAAGACCATCGCGATATCGCGATCCTTGGGCGGCAGCCAGGTGACGTCGCGATCTCCAATGCTGATGCTACCCTCCGTGGGCAACTCCAGCCCCGCCACCATCCGGAGCGTCGTCGACTTTCCGCATCCGCTAGGCCCAACCAGGACGAGAAACTCCCCTGCGGAGACATCAAGCGAGAAATCTTCCACTGCCGGCGTTTGCCCGGAGGCATACACCTTTCGGACATGGCGGAACGTGACGCCCGCCTCTTTACGCGCCGACAAGTCCTTCATCTGGCTATCAGATCCTTGCGGTAGAGTGCGCGTACTGCATCGCAGTCCTGGGTGTGCCCGCTGCGGAACGAGACGACCGTACCCACGAAACGGTCCGGACCCGTAAGCGCGAGCGCAGCGAGGAGGTCGAGCGTAGCGCGGTGCCATACCGGTTCGAGGAACTTCCTCTTGCCGTCGGCGAGGTCTAGCGGGAAGCGCGGCTCGCAGTACCAGCGACGCCCGTGGATGAGGATGTTCCTCTTGTTGTAACCGAGGTTTCGCGTGTCGGCGAACAACCAGCCAAAAGCCCATGCGAGCTGGTACTGCCGGTGAGTCGCGTTCGTGCGCGCGTATGCGCCGTAGGCAAATGTCTCTGGCGTGACGTCGAATACAACGCGCTGGTCACCGATGACAGTCCTCCAGTTGATCGCCACGTCCAACCGCAGGCGGCGCGAACCGTCGTCGGGAATGAAAATCAAGAAGTCGCCTCTCGTTCCCGCGAACGCAAGCGGCTCCTTCACCGTTACGTAAGTAGCCTTCTCGGCGGTGTCGACTATACCCGCCTTCCGCACGGCATCCACCATCGGACGGGACGAGTCGTCGAAAAGCGGAGGGTCGCCGCTGTTCGTCTCGAGCACCACGTTGTCGAGACCAAGGCCGGCCTTCAGCGCAACGATGTGCTCCACCATACGAAGGTAGTTATGCGGCGATCCGCTGCGCAGCACCAGGTTGCGTGCGGATGTCCAGAGGTTCGCAATGTCCACCAACGTGTCGAGCTGCTCTGGCTGGTCTGTGCGCCGGATCCACCAGCCGGGGCGTGTGGAGGGTGCGAACGTTATCGTGCGCCGCTCGTTGCCACGGAATGTCCCCACGCCCTCGACGGTTGCGCGCCCAGCGAGCGTGGTGCGGAAATCGCTCCAGCCGCTGGTGTCCGCGAGGCGGATGTCATCCACCGGTTGGGCGGTGAAACGCGCGTATGCCGCGTCGAACGCGGCTTGGGCCCCCTTCACGACCCGCGGTGCGGGATAGCTGAACGTCTCTGCCACGTCGCTATTTCCACTTGCGGGGATCGTCAGGATTGTCAAGGACCTTCTGGATCTTAGGCGTGATGACAGGCTCAAAGCCAGCCGTGCGAAGCGTGTCTGCCACAGTGGATATCCACACGCCCATGCCGCCGTCCTTGTCGTACCTTCCCATGCGGAATAGGTGCTTCGTGGCATCCGGGGAAAGACCTACGACCGCCGGGTAGTTCACGATGTCCATGTACGTCCGCTCGGCACCTCCGTTCGCCGCCGCCTGCTTGGCGGCCTTCTCGTCGAGTCCGTAGTTCTCGATGAGCTTGCGCTCCGCGTCCTTCATGCCCTTGAGATCGATCTTCTTCGGCCGTTCCCTGGCGTTCTTCGGCATTTCCGGCTTGATCTTGATGGTCAGCATCACCACGTTCTGCTTGGCGAGCTCGTCACGGAAGAGCTTGTTGGAGAGGACCTTCTGGCGAAGGAAGTCGGAAACCGGATCGCGGTCCACAAGGTAAAAAACCAGAATCGGCTGGTTGGCTGCCTCGGCGACCTTGATGGCCTCTGCGGCCTTCATGTACAAAGGCTTCTTCATCTTCCGCGCCTTCAGCTGGGCAGGAGTAGGCCCCTCATCTGCAGGTGCCTCGGCAGCAGGCTTGTCTTTCGCTGGAGCCGCAGGCTCTGCCGCCTTTTCCGTTTTTTCCTTGGCTGGGGCCTTTTCCGGAGCCGCCGTGAGTACCGTTGGCAGGAGCGTCATTGCCGCAGCCAACACTAGAGTTGCATTGATCGCAGTTTTCATATTATTCTTTCCCTTGCTGGATTAGTCGCCGCGCGAGGACGGGAAGCCCCGGATCCCGCGCGCCGGCAGTAACGATTGCGCCGACCGCCGGCGCGTGCGTGCGGAGAATGGTCTCCGCTTCCTTCAAGTCTCTTGCAAGCATGACCTTTCCATTCGCATCAGCCAACAGCGCCGCGAGCGCGCCTGAATTGACTGAACGGTCAGCCGTCCCGCCGGCATCGTAGACCGGCGGCAGCACAAGCAAGTCTTTCGGACGCAGGGTCTCCCGGAACATTGCCGCGAGTGCGTCCAGCATCTTCCTGAGCGGCGCGTATCCATGGGGACGCCATACTACGGCGACCCCCTGAGGGTAAGCGGCTTGGAGCGTGGTGAGCATCGCATGAAGCTTCTCTGGATTGTGCGCGTAGTCGTCGAAGACGGTAACCTGCCGGTCGCCGCACTGGACGGAGCCGACGCGCTGCAGGCGGCGCTCCACGCCGGGGAACGTGGCCAGCGCGTCGCCGAGCCGCTCGCGTGGCGCGCCGAGAGCCTCCGCCATGCAGAGCGCGAGCAGGGCGTTCGCGCGGTTGTGCGCGCCAGGCAACGGGCATCGCGCCGCAATGCCCTTAAGGTCATTAAGGTCGTTAAGGCGACCGTCGATGACGGGGCCAGGGACATCGCGGACGAAAGCGTCGAACACCTCGTCCATCTCCTCTTTAGAGTAGTGGTCAGCCGAAGCGTTCGTCACTACGGCCGCGTACGGGTGGAATGCCGTCAGCGACTTGTCGCTCTCGTCCACCTCGGCCACAGCCCATTCGCCACCGCCACGCCGCACGGAGCCGACGCGCGTGCCGTCAGCATCCCAGCCGACTACCTGCGCGCCGTTGACGACGAGAGGATCAAACCCGCACGCCGCAAGCAGATGCCCCAGCATGGCCGTGACAGTGGACTTGCCGCAAGTTCCGGCCACGGCCACCAGCTTGCGATCTGAAAGAAGTTCAGAAAGCGCCGCCGCGCGATGGACTACGGGGATGCCACGCGAACGCGCAGAAAGGAGGTCCTGGTTCGTGTCCTCGATGGCGGTTGAAATCACCAGTCGGTCTGTACCTTCCACGACGCCAGACCCGTCGTCCGGAAAGAGGCGCACGCCCTGGCTAGCCAGCGCCGAAAGGACTGGCGTAGGTGCGCCGCCGTCGCGAAGCGAACGGTCGGCACCGGAAACGATCCATCCGGCGTCGAGATACGCCTGCGCGAGGGCGCTCATCCCGACGCCGCCTATACCGACCAGATGGACGCTTCCTGGCAATGTCAGTTCCCGAACGGATTTAGTTTCTTTAAGCCAGTGCCAATGGACTTGCCGGCATCAAGAACGCCCTTGCCTGCCGATTCCACGGCACCGGTTGCTCCGCTTGAAGCTGGTTTTTCAGCCTCGCTGGCCGTGTTGGTCTCGCTCGCCTTGCTTCCGTCATCGCCGCCCAACAGGCCCCCGATATTGCCAAGCTTCTTTGCTGTATCGCCAATCGCCTTAGTCGCGCCACCCAATGCATCCGAAGCTCCTCCGAGAAGGTTCGTAGACGTACCACCCAGAAGGTCTTTCGCGCTGCCAAGGATGTTCGTGGTCGCTCCACCAATCGCGCTTGCCGCACCACCGAGAATGTTGGTCGCGCCTCCCATCAGGTTGTCAGCGCCATCGCCAAGTGCGCCAAGCACGGAAGTCAGTCCTTCTCCGACCGAGGAACTTGCCTTCATGAAGGAATCCGCCAGCATCTGGCCTACCTCTTCCCATGAGGCACCGTTAGATTCCTTGCCGATGTCGGTAAGCGTAATCGTCGGGATAGGCATCTCTGGCAGCATCTTAAGCTTGACGCGCGTACCCGCAATCGTCAATTTGTCGATCACGACCTTCTTTCCAGCACCCTTCTCCTCTTCTGGTTCTTCCTTCTCCTTCGTCTCCTCCTTAGGACCAAGCTTCTCGTCGACGTGTGCCATGATCCACTCAAAGTTGTTCGTGCCGTCGTTGCTCACGTAGCTGGCGTACGGATCGACTATAGATATCTCGCGGATGTGGATCGTGTCTGAGAAGAGCGAAGACATCTCAACATCCACCATGACCTTCGACACGGAGAATGCGGTGGGCACAGGGTAGCCCTCCGGGTTTCCGAGCGTCAGCTTCGTGATGCTATACTTCCCTGTGTAGGGATTGATGCTTGCGCCTTCAAGCACGAACGGCGTACCAGTGAACTCTGGAGCCACCTTGTTAGCGACGGCAGCCACGGTTGAACCCAACCACAGCGGAATCGTCAAAACAAGCACAAGGACGAGAGCCAAGATACCGACAAACGTCCACAACAGGAACTTGAGTAGTTTTTTCATTTTTGTTTCTCCAATAGGATGTGGCGGATATTTTACCCTTCTTTTAGGGTTCCGGTCAAGGCGAGAAGTACATCTTCTTCCGTGACCACCCCGAGTTCCGCTCCGGATTTCTCGTCGCACACTACGGCCACCGGGCTGCGGTTGCGCCGCATCAGGGGCAGGATGTCGTCACCGCGCGTCATCGCAGGGATGCAGAAATGCCCCGCTTTTCCTGGCCTGCGGTACTCCTTCAGCTCTTCCAGGTCCTTTCTGGTCGCGGGATGCATGAGATCCCTCGCAAACGTCGCCTGCAGCATCAGCACGCGGTCTATCAAGCGCCGTTCGAACTGCGTAAGTCGCGTAGCGTCGTGCCGGTCCGCCACTAGCATTCGCAAACCGTCGCGCGAGACGCCAAGCCGGAGCGAACGCGGTTGACGGACTCGGAAGACGGCGCGCACGAGCGCCGAAAACGCCGCGACCGGCAGCGCCAGAAACCATTCCGCAACGCGGTATGGCCGAGCGGCCCACAGGGAACGCCTGAGCGGACGCGAGGCGAAGATCAGCTTCGGCAGATACTCTCCGAGGAACAGCATCAGCACGGCGGCCAGCAGCGACCATGCCGATCGCGTAGCTGGCATCTCCGAGAAGAGGCGGGTCCCGAGCGCCGCAGTGGCGGTGGAGAACAGCACTGACGCAAGGTTGTTCCCCACGAGCAGCGTCGTCAGGACGCGCGACATGTCGCCAAGTACCTTCGCAAGGCGCTTCGCACGAGGTGCCGACTGGCGAACGAGCGAAAGGAGGCGCACGCGCGGCACGGAAAGGAAGCCCGTCTCCACCCCTGCGAAGAAAGCAGCGGATGCCACGGAAAGGCCCATCAGGACGAAGAGGATCGCACACTCGATCATCGTCCGTCCTCCTCGTCGTCTATCACCGGCTTAACGATCAGCTCAAGAATGTCGCCGCGTGTGATTATTCCAGCCGTACCACCCCACCTGTCCTCCACAAGGGCGATGCGCCGTCCTGTCTTCATGAATAGGACGAGCATGTCGTCGAGGCCCTGATGCTCGGAGACGCGCAGCGGCGGATCGATGGCGGCCGACACGTTCCGCGCAGGATCCGCGAGCAGGCGTTCCGTGTCGAGGAACCCCTCGATGTGGTCCATGTCGTTCCTGTAGATAGGCAGGAAAGGATAGTCGGTCTCCTCGGCCAAACGTACCTTCTCGGCATCTGGCAGCGTGGCCTCTACGCCCTTGAGCCGAACGCGCGGCGTCATCTCGTTCAGTGCGTAGAGGTCTGGCAGCCGCATCACGCCCTCCACCATCGACGCCTCCTCGCTGTCTAGTTCTCCGCTAGCAGCCGCAGACTCAACCACGGCCCGCAGCTCGTCGTCGGAAAGCGCGCGGCGCTCACGCGTGAGCAGATCGCCGAACACGCGCGAACCGGCAACCATCAGCACGGAGAAAGGCTTGAGGACAATCCGCCAGAACAGCAGCATCCGCACGCAGAAAGCCGCCATCTTTTCCGCATGACGCACCGCGTACTGCTTTGGCAGTATCTCGCCAAACACGAGTAGAAGCAGAGTAAACGTCGCTACCGACACTGCCGCCGTTCCTTTCGTCACGAACCTCAGCATCAACATGTACCCCAGCGAGGCGATAGCGAAGTTCACGAGCGTGTTTCCAGCGAGAATCGTCGAGAGGATGCGGGCTGGTTCCTTTTGCCAGGCGTCGAGCCTTTTCCCGACCGACGGATTGACCCGCTCTATGGCCTGGAGCTGACGAGGCGTCAGAGAAAAAAGCACCGTCTCGGCCGAAGAGAAGAACGCCGACAGGCCAAAGAGACACACAAGGACTGAAATGATGGCAAAAACCATGGAACGTCTAGCTACTGGACCTTCATGTCTTCTACCGTGATCTTCGTGCGGTGACGCGATCCGAGCGTCTCCACCTCAAGAACGGAAACCATCCACCGCTCGTCGTCGAACTTCTTAACGCGCGTACCCCACAGCCGACGGATAGGCTTCATCTTCTCGTCAAGCTGCTCTGCCTGCATCAGGCATCCAGTCTTCCGGTCCGCCCACAGCCGCACGCCTGCAAGGCCCGGAATCCCTGTCGGCGGCTTGACGAGTATGACAGAGCATTTCTGCCCATGAACGCTCTCGCCCTCGCGCTCTGCCTCGTATGAGGCGTCCGTCCACCATAGAAAGTCGAACGTCAGGTCTAGCCAAGTCACGTCCGTCTCCAGCACGCGCTCGAGCAAGGACGGAACCACCTCTTCTCCTGGCGCCTCGGCCTTGGATACCCTGATCGTTGGCTGTTGCGCACCCCTGCGCGACACCGTCACCGTCGAGAACACGTTCGTCTCGCCGCGAGGCATTAGACGGATGGTCATCAGCGATATGTCGGGGTCTCGACGCATCACGAGCGCGTAGTCGTACTCGCGCGAGACGATACCCCTCCTGTTGCGCAGAATCAGCGCACCCTTTAGCTCCACCGGCTTCTTCGGAAGCATCTCGCGGCACGCGGTCAGCACGTCAACTGCCGACGACTCCAGCGTCAGCTTTGGCGGTTGCTTCGCGAACGACTGGACGGCACTCTCGTCAATGCCATCCCCCAACGCAAACGACACTAGGCATGCGGCAAACAAGCCCCAAATCACCAACTTACCTTTCACCGTTCACCTTTCACCCTTAAGCCGTCTTTCCAGCGGCGCCCACTGCGGACCTCCGCACGAGCGCCCCATCTCGTAGTACTGGCTGGCAGTCTCGACATTCTCGCCCATGTCCAGCAGCAGGTTTGCAAGATTGTAATACGGGAGATGCGATTTCGGATGCGCACGCATCGCCCTTTCCAAGGTCCGCCGCGCGGCATGGTTGCTGCCCATACCAGCCTGGGCCGCCGCCCGAAGAAGCAGGACGTTCAGGTCGTTCGGTCTCTCATGCGCAAGTTCCTCAAGCAGCAGGTCCGCCGCCACGTAGTCCCGGTTGCGCACTTCCGCAAGCGCAGACTTGAAACGATACTTGAAATCGGAGGAATCCTCCTTTACTTCCTGCTTCTTCTCCACCTTGGCCACTGTCTTCTCCGCCGGAGACTCCACAGGCTTCTCCTCTGCCTTCACCACTGGCTTCTCCACGGGCACCTCTAACGGTTTCTTCTCCACCTTCGCCACCGGCTTCTCCACGGGCGGTTCTAGCAGCACTCCTTCATCATTCGCCCTCCCCTCATCACCTTTCACCGCGACCTGCTCCCCTTCACCTTTCACATTTCCCCCTTCATCTTTCACCTCATCCTTTATGCCGTGCTTCTTGTTCCACTTCTTCTGCAACTCGCGCGTGTCGGTCACAGAGACCGCGCGCTCGTTGTCGTTCACCTGGGCGAAGCGTATGGCGTCCATCGCGGCCACGCAGGCGGCACGCTTGTTGCGCAATGGGGAGAACTCCGCTGTCTCGGCACGGTCTGGATTTTCGCGCTCCACGCGATCCAGCTCCGATAGGGCCAGCCTGTAGTTCTCAAGCGCACCATCTCCGTTGCCCTTTAGGGCCTCGTCCTCGGCAATCTCGATGTAGTTGTTCGCCTCTTCGAGGAGACGGTGCAGCCGCATCGGCTTGGAGGGATCGTCCTCCTTGCTGCCGAACGGCCAATACCATGCACCCTGCGCGAACAAAGTCACGCAGACGGCTAAGATCAGAAGAACTGTGCGTTGCATGCAATTAGTATATCATATTTTGATCGCGGTCAGGCAGACATGGCTTTCTTGAAGATGGCATCGACCTCTACGCCAGGCTTCTTCGTAGCAAACGTCACTGCAACGGCGATTGCCAAGCCGACGACAAAGCCGGGCACGATCTCGTAGAGATACGTTCCGCCGAGCCAGTCCTTGAGATTGCAGAGGCACACGATGTCGACCACCGAGCCGCCGATGATGCCGGCAAGGGCTCCTGCGTAGTTGAACCGCCGCCAGAAGATGGAGAGGATCACCACCGGTCCGAACGCGGAGCCAAAGAGACCCCACGCGTTCTCGACCATGTCCATGATGCTGCTGGCCCAGGACCCCGGCTTGCCGAGCCCGCTTGCCGCGATGTAGAACGCGACCAGCGCCACGACAACCACCACTACGCGCCCCACCCACAGCATCTCGGCGTCCGTGGCGGCGTTCCTGCGCACCACCGGCTGGTAGAAGTCGCTAGAGAAGGCCGAGGATGCGACTAGGAGCTGCGAATCGGCCGTGCTCATCGAGGCGGCAATGATGGCCGCTAGCAGGATGCCGGCTACGAATGTCGGGAAGAGATTGTTGACGATCGTCACGAACACCATCTGCTGCGCCGATCCAGGAAGGAGCTGCTTGGCAAGCGCTTCCCCGCCGTCAAGCAAATACGTCCGGCCGAGGATTGCGATCGCTATCGCGGCGCCGAGCGAGAGGACGACCCAGATGCTGGCTATACAGGCTGACTTGCCGACCTGCTTGGGATCCTTTATGCCCATGAAGCGCACCAGGATGTGCGGCATGCCGAAGTAGCCGAGTCCCCAGCCGAAACCGGAGACGATCTCGTTCCACGAGGCTGCGAACGGGTTGCATCCGAACGGCTTGGCGGTGAACTCGCCAACGTTGAAGGCCTCCGTGCATGCAGGGTCGAACTTGCCAGTGGCCGACATGGCGATCGGAACGACGAGAAGAGCGCACAACATCATGATGCCCTGGAAGAAATCTGTCCAGCATACGGCCTTGTAGCCACCAAGAAAAGTGTAGCAGAGGATCAGGGCGGCAAAGATGATCATCGCCAGAAGTTCCCTTCCCTGGAACGCTGGACAGATACTGACGAAGACGTTCGTGCCGGCAACGAATCCGCTGGCCACGTAGACGGTGAAGGCAATGAGGAATATGACCGCGCATGCAATCTTCAGCGCCGGATTCGAAGACGCGAAGCGGTTGGTCAGGTACTGCGGAAGCGTTATGGAGTCGCCAGACGCCTGCGAGAAGCTGCGCAACCGCTTGGCGACGACCACCCAGTTCAGTATCGTGCCGAGGCCTAGCCCTATGCCGATCCAGACCTTGCCCATGCCGAACGCGAGTATGCTGCCGGGAAAGCCCATTAGCAGCCAGCCTGACATGTCGGATGCCTGGGCCGACATCGCAGAGACCCACGGTCCCATGGAGCGTCCCCCGAGGAAGTACTCCTTCTCGCCTCCGCCTTTTGTCTTAACGAAGAAATAGACGCCTATCGCCAGGACTACGGCGAAGTAGAGTAAGAATGCCAGTATTTGCATGGACTCCATTCTACCAAGAATCTCGCGTATGGGCAACAACGTGACTTTCCCAATTGTCACCGCTTCGCGACATGACGTGCGGGAGAAACGGAAACATGGTACAATATGCGCCCTCAACCCAAGGACGTTCAATGAACCCGGATATGCTGCCAAGACTGCTCGAATTCGCCATGCTGTTCTGCTTTGGCTTTTCCTGGCCGTTCGCCATCGCGAAGACC
>Ga0265298_10001735_pt1 | contig 31978 bp, 25 predicted proteins | sample AusTroGonzalo_MG_3_FD_193486 | JGI IMG/M metagenome (GOLD analysis project Ga0265298, IMG submission 193486) | Bovine rumen microbial communities from tropical cattle in Woodstock, Queensland, Australia - Gonzalo_01 | ecosystem: Host-associated > Mammals > Digestive system > Stomach > Rumen ... | reverse complement strand
GTGACATAGTCGAAGGGATCGGCGTTGAACGACGCATTGGTGGAGAAACTGCGGCTGTCGTTGTTGGAGAAGCTCAAATCGGGACGGAACGAAAGGGTGGTCACCGAGTCGAGCTGCCACTGAAGGTTCATGTTGCCCGTCCACGAATTGTTGCGCGAATAGCTCTGGCTGATGCTGTTGGAGAAGGCGCCGCCACGGGTGTTGACGAAGTTCTCGGAGCCCGTGCGGTTCCAGTTGTCGGCGTCCTGACGGTTCCAGGTGACACGGCCGCTCCAGCGCAGGTTGCCGCCGTTGGCCTTGCGTCCGCTCTCGTAGCTGGCATCGAGGGCGGCGGTCTTCGTCTCGCGCTGGCCCTGTCCGTTGCCACGTCCGCGGCCTCCACGGCCAGAGAAGTTACGGTCGTTCACGTTGTTGGCGTTGCCCATGAAGGTGTAGCGCATAGCGCCGAAGGGCTTCATGGCGGTCAGGCGGATGCCGTAGCGGTCGTCGGTACCGTAGCCAAGGTCGGGATTGGCCTGGATGCCGTTACGGGCACTACGCTTGGTGACAAACTCCAGCACGAAGTCGTCGTTACCGTCGTCGATACCGGTCAGACGGCTCTGGTCGCTCTTTTCGTCGTAGGCCTTCACCTTATCTATAACATACGAGGGCAGATTCTTCATCACGGCATCGTTATTGCCGGTCATGAAGTCGCGTCCGTCCAGCTTGAAACGCTTCACGTCCTTACCGTTGATACTGATCTTTCCGTCGTCATCAATTTTCGCACCGGGCAGGGCTTCCACCAACGACTCAATAACAGAACCCTCTGGTACTCGGAAGGCATCAGCATTATAGACTACCGTATCGTCCTTGATAACCATTTTCGGCACGTTGGCCGTGACGGTTGCGCCCTGCAGCTCCACGGCATTCTGCTCCATCTTAATGGTGCCAAGAGCGAGGGAACGGCCTGCTGCCTTCGTCACATTGCGACGAATATCTTTATAACCTAAATAGGTGGCTTTCAGTAAATAACTGCCATTTCTTACACTATTAATTGAAAAGTTACCATTCGCATTACTGAATACGCCCGTCACAAACGTCGTATCCTTTCCGCTCAGACGATACAGCTGAACGGTGGCACGCACCATGGCTTCGCCGCTCTCGGCATCGACCAAGCGTCCGCTGACAGTCTCCTGCTGTTGGGCGGCCATAGGTAAAACACAAATGGATACAAGTAGTAATGTAAAGAGTTTTTGAAAAGTCTGGCTCATAACTTATTGGTTCTGTCTGTTGGTTTTAACTATGTGTTTAGACGCGAAAGTTCAATAAAGTTTAATAGACCGCGAAAGAATTAACATTTCTTTTAGAATTATTTGGCACGATGTTTGCCGGGAATATTGTATCTTTGCAAACGAATATAATTAGTAATAGGTAAGAAACGAAGCATGAATAGCCAGTTCACCCCCACCGTGACACAGATACTCGCTTTCTCACGCGAGGAGGCAACACGTCTGGCCAGCCGTACGGTAGCACCGGAGCATCTGCTGCTCGGGCTGATGCGCATGAAGGACGGCCCTGTAGCCGACATCTTCCAGCGCCTCAAGCTGAACACGCAGACCATCAAGAACGCCCTGGAGCAGCGCGTACGCAATGACAACATAGAGAAACCCGTCTACGCCAACGACCTCGTTCTCAACGAACAGGCCAGCAATGTGCTGCGCCTGGCGGTACTCGAGGCCCGCATCATGCACATGCCGCAGGTGGACCAACAACACCTGCTCCTGGCACTGCTGCACGACCAGGCGAACAACGGTGCACGACAAGTATTAGAAGAACAAAACATGGACTACGAACAGATACTCAATATGCTGCACGCACCGCATGAAAACGGCGTGCAGAACGGCATAGGACTGCCCGAGGACGAGGAGGAAGACTACGAGCCGACCGCCAACGGCCAGCAGCAGACGGCCAACACCCAGCAGGCAACCACCAAGAAGAAAGATTCGAAGACACCCGTGCTCGACAACTTCGGCACCGACCTGACAAAGGCCGCTGCCGAGGGCAAGCTCGACCCTTGTGTGGGCCGTGAGCGCGAGATACAGCGTGTCGTCGAGATACTGGGACGCCGCAAGAAGAACAACCCTATATTAATAGGTGAGCCGGGCGTCGGCAAAAGCGCCATCGTAGAAGGACTGGCACAGATGATTGCCAACCACCACACGTCGCCGATGCTCTTCGGCAAGCGCATCTACACGCTCGACATGACGGGCGTTGTTGCCGGCACAAAGTACCGCGGACAGTTTGAGGAGCGCCTGCGCCAACTGCTGAAGGAGCTGGAGCAGAACCCCGACATCATCATCTTCATCGACGAGATTCACACGCTCATCGGCGCCGGTTCGGCTGCCGGTACGATGGATGCCGCCAACATCATGAAACCCGCTCTGGCACGTGGCGTCATTCAGTGCATCGGAGCGACCACGCTTGACGAGTACCGCAACTCCATAGAGAAGGACGGCGCCCTGGAGCGACGCTTCCAGAAGGTGCAGGTGGAGCCTACCACCAACGACGAGACACTGCAGATTCTCCATAACATCAAGGACCGCTATGAGCACCACCATCACGTCACCTATACGGATGACGCATTGGCAGCGTGTGTCAAATTGACAGACCGCTACGTCAACGACCGCTTCATGCCCGACAAGGCGATTGACGCGATGGACGAGGTGGGCTCGCGCGTACATCTTGGTAATACGCAGGTTCCGCAGGAGATAACCGACAAGGAGCGCGAGATTGCCGACGTGAAGAAGAAGAAGAACGAGGCGGTTCATAGCCAGAACTACGAACTGGCTGCCGGCTATCGTGACCGGCAGACCGTGCTGGAGAGGGAACTAGCCGAGATGAACAAGCGTTGGCAGAGCGGTGACGACACCGTCCCGCAGGTAGTCACAGAACAGGAGGTGGCCGACGTCGTCTCAATGATGACGGGTGTACCCGTACAGCGTATGGCCGAGAAGGAGGGCGTCCGGCTGAAGGGAATGGGTGCCGCACTCAAGGAGGCCGTCATTGCCCAAGATTCAGCCATTGAGAAGATGGTACGCGCCATACAGCGCAACCGTGTGGGCCTGAAAGACCCCAACCATCCCATTGGCGTCTTCATGTTCCTCGGTCCCACGGGTGTCGGCAAGACCTATCTGGCCAAGAAGCTGGCTGAGTTCATGTTCGGTTCGAAGGATGCCCTCATCCGCGTTGACATGAGCGAGTACACCGAGTCGTTCAACACCAGCCGTCTCATCGGCGCTCCTCCGGGATACGTCGGCTATGAGGAGGGAGGCCAGCTCACTGAGCGTGTGCGCCGTCACCCCTACTCCATCGTGCTGCTCGACGAGATTGAGAAGGCCCATTCCAACGTTTTCAACCTGCTGCTGCAGGTGCTTGACGAAGGACGGCTGACTGACGGCAACGGACGTTTCGTCGATTTCCGCAACACGGTCATCATCATGACCTCCAACGCCGGCACACGCCAGCTGAAGGACTTCGGACGCGGCATCGGCTTCAGCGCACAGGGCAGCAACGGTCTCGCCCTTAACGAGCAGGACAAGGAGCACGCCCGTCAGATTGTGCAAAAGGCATTGTCAAAGCAGTTCTCGCCTGAGTTCCTGAACCGTCTGGACGAGATTATCACCTTCGACCAGTTGGACCTCAATGCCATCAAGAGCATTATCGACATAGAGCTGAAGAGCCTCTTCCGCCGTATCAGCGATATGGGCTACACCGTCGAACTGAGCGACGAGGCCAAGGAGTTTGTCGCCACGAAGGGCTACGACGTGCAGTTCGGTGCCCGCCCGCTGAAGCGTGCCATCCAGAACTACATCGAGGACGGTCTCTGCGAGCGCATCGTCAACGGCGACATACAGCCCGGCGCCACCATCCGTATCACGAAGGCACCAGACAAAGAAGAATTGGTATTCGAATAAGATTATAGATAACAATAAAGCGGGGAGCTGTTCGGCTCCCCGCTTTATTATATTCCTGTATTTTATTCTGCAGGGTTAATATAATTCTGCTTTTATTCGGCAGGCTTGATGAGTTTGTTGCCCGTGCGGTTAATCAGCTCACGACGGAAACTCTCGGGCATTCCCGGACGCTCGACGGTGGCGCCGAGTCCATACTTGCCGCGCTTGAAGTTACCCTTCTCGTCAACAGGACGACGGGCCATATCGTTGTGGCGAACGATGAGGAACGTGGCCAGCTGACGCCAGCGTGCAATCATCTCGTCGCCCTTCTGGCAGGTATAGTCGTTCAGGAACTTCTGACGGGCTGCGCCCTCCAACTGCAGTGCCTTGTCTTCCACCTGCTTCTGCTGAGCGAAGTATGAGTGCTCCAGCGAGTCGCGCACCTGCTTCAGGTCGGGGAACAGTGCCGAGTAGCGGGGATAGACCATGTTGGCCACCCAGTTCTCCACCCAGAAGGCATTGTCCATTGAGAAGGTGATGTCGTCGGCGCCCTTGCCGCTGTAGCAGTCGGGCTGACGCGTCGTGCAGCAGTAGACAGGCGTGTAGGCCACCATATTGGCATCGTCATTGCCGAACCAGAAGCAGCCGCCAATCTCACGGGGCAGCCAAGAGCGCATCTGCGACACGAAGGTCCAGGCGGTCTGCTGCGTCGAGGTGGGACGCTCGTTGAAACACTTCTTGCCGTCAATCTCGAAATAGAGGGGCGTCACGCGGTAAGGCATCTCCCAGATGCCGCCACCGATGTCGTTCTTGTCTTTCGACTGGTCGCTGACGTCGAACGGCGTTCCCTCGAAGTGGTCGCGCATAGCAGCCTGCACGTCCTGCACGGTCAGCAGGCAATTGGGCTTCACCCACAGGGGCATCACCTCGGCATCGGCGTCGCGGCCCTCAGCCCAGGGGATATAGCGGTCCATATTGTCGGCATAGCGGTTGAAGAACTGCCACACACGGGCGTCACAGATGCGACGGCCCGAGAAGTCGGGCTTGGCGTAGGCGGCATTGTAGGAGAAGTCCTGGTCGAGCTTGCCGTCGTACCAGCCCATGAGGCGGGCATACGACACCACATTCTTCGACCACAGCACGGTCTCCTGGCCCTTCTTCTCCTTCTTGGCGGGCATGAAACGTGTGATGCGGCTCTGGTTGGCGTGACCGCAAATCATATCATCGGGCACACGCATCGCCACCCAGACGGTGCGGCCCAGCTGCTTCAGCTGAGCAGGCTTCAGCGTGGCCTTCAGCGAGTCGGGCACCCAGGCACCCATCATCTCCATAATCCACGCCTCGTTGGGGTCGCAGATGGTGAAGGTCTCGCCCTCCGAGCAGTAGCCGTACTTCTCAACCAGCGACGTCATCACTTCGATGGCCTCGCGGGCGGTCTTCGAGCGCTGCAGGGCAATGTAGATGAGTGAGCCGTAGTCGATGACACCCGTGGTGTCGACCATCTCCTCGCGACCGCCGAAGGTGGTCTCGCCGATGGTCACCTGCCACTCGTTGATGTTGCCAATGACGTTGTACGTCTCCTGCGCCTCGGGAATCTCGCCGAGGTACTTGTTCGTGTCCCACTCGTAGATCTTACGCATCTCGCCGGACTGGTGCTTGGCAGCCGGATAATGGTAGAGCCACATGAATGCACCGTAGGAGTCGGCGTTGTAGCTGCAGATGACAGAACCGTCAGCCGAGGCCTTCTTGCCCACGATGAAGTTGGTGCAGGCTTCCGACGCAACGGGAAGCAGGCAGGCAACGAGTGCCGAGAGAATCAGTCTTTTCATAAGTTGTTTAGTCTTCTGTTGTTTCACTTTCCTTCTTCACAATGGCGAGGTTGAGCTCGTCCAACTGCTTCTGGTCGAGGAATCCAGGCGCGTCGAGCATGACGTCGCGGCCCGAGTTGTTCTTCGGGAAGGCGATGCAGTCGCGAATGCTGTCGAGTCCGGCCATGAGGCTCACGAAGCGGTCCAGTCCGAAGGCCAGACCAGCGTGAGGGGGTGCACCGTACTTGAAGGCGTTGATGAGGAAGCCGAACTGGGCCATAGCCTTCTCGGGCGTGAAGCCCAGAATCTGGAACATCTTCTCCTGCAGCTTGCCGTCGTGGATACGCAGTGAGCCACCGCCCACCTCGACGCCGTTGCACACGAAGTCGTAGGCTACGGCGCGCACTTTCTCGGGAGCCGTCTCCAGCAGAGGGATGTCGTCGGGATTGGGCAGTGTGAACGGATGGTGCGTAGCCATCAGGCGCTGCTCCTCGTCGCTCCACTCGAACAGGGGGAAGTCGACAATCCACAGGCACACGAACTTGTCCTTGTCGCGCAGGCCGAGGCGGTCGCCCATCTCCAGACGCAGCGTGCAGAGCTGTACGCGGGTCTTGTTGGCGTTGTCGCCGCTCAAGATAAGCACCAGGTCGCCGTCCTTGGCGCCACAGGCTTCCTTCACCTTCTGCCACACCTCGGGCTCATAGAATTTGTCGATAGAGGACTTCACGGTACCATCGGCGTTGAACTTCACGTAGACCAGGCCCTTGGCGCCCACCTGAGGACGCTTCACGAAGTCGGTCAGCTGGTCCAGCTGCTTGCGGGTGTAGTCTGCGGCACCGGGCACACAGATACCGCCAATATAGTTAGCCTCGTTGAACACAGGGAACGTGCCCGTGCCCTTCAGCTGGTCCATCAGCTCCACAAACTCCATACCGAAGCGCAGGTCGGGCTTGTCGCTACCGAAACGCTTCATGGCCTCGTGCCACGTCATGCGCTGCAGCGGGGGCAGCTCAATGCCGCGTACCTCCTTGAACAGGTGGCGTGCCAGGTTCTCGAAAATCTCCAGCACATCCTCCTGGTCGGCAAACGACATCTCACAGTCAATCTGCGTGAACTCCGGCTGACGGTCGGCACGAAGATCCTCGTCGCGGAAGCACTTCGCAATCTGGAAGTAACGGTCGAAACCGCTCACCATCAGCAGCTGCTTCAGCGTCTGCGGGCTCTGCGGCAGAGCGTAGAACTGGCCGGGATTCATGCGCGAGGGCACCACGAAGTCGCGTGCGCCCTCCGGCGTCGAACCAATAAGGATAGGCGTCTCCACCTCAATGAAGTTCAGGTTGTCCAGGAAGTTACGGATCAGGATGGTCATCCTGTGGCGCAGCTCCAGGTTCTTGCGCACGGCATTGCGGCGCAGGTCCAAATAGCGGTACTTCATGCGGATGTCGTCGCCGCCGTCGGTATTGTCCTCGATAGTGAACGGAGGCGTCACACTCTCGCTGAGAATGTTCAGCTCCGTAGCCACAATCTCAATGTCGCCCGTAGGCATCTTCGCATTCTTCGACTCACGCTCGCGGACAGTGCCCTTCACCTGCACACAGTATTCGCGACCCAGCTTATTGGCACGCTCACACAGTGCAGCGTCGTCGCTTTCGTCGAACACCAGCTGCGTCAGACCGTAGCGGTCGCGCAAGTCCACAAACGTCATTCCTCCCATCTTTCGAGTGCGCTGCACCCATCCGGCCAGCATCACCTGCTGGCCAACATTAGCGAGACGAAGCTCACCACAAGTATTTGTTCTATACATCTTTTATATATATGTTTTTTCTTTCGGGGTACAAAGGTAGTGCAAACCGAGCGAAATGCAAAATAAATTCGTATTTATTTTCATTTCCGAGGTGCAGCCTACCTTCGAGACGAAGTCTCAGAGGTACGAATAAGTGAGCGAAAATGTAGAATTACTCCATGACTTTCGCGCAATACTCCATGAGTATTTTTCAAAACTCGTGCACTATTTTCGCAAACAGACCTCACATACACCCATCACCGCCCGGATCGCCTTTATACAAAGGCTTTTCGCAACGGGATGTATCATTTTCAGACCTCCCGTCAACATCACCAAACATATCTACGGGAGGTCAGGGTGAGGTGTCTGAAAACACCTCACGTGCCTCAAACCCTTTATACATCGCGGTTTCTGGGGCGCATAGGTGTATGTGAGGTATCTTTCAACAATTCTCCTTGTAGACCCTACTTGCGTAGCGCCAGCGTGTGATTGTAGTAGTCGTGGTTGCCCGTGACCTCCTGAACGACGCTGATGAAGGGCGGGAAGTTGACATCCTCCTGGTCGGCAATGCCTTTGGTCTCAAGGATAACAAGGCCCTCGAGTGGACCGTGATAGGTGTCGAGCTCAAAGTACTGGCCACGCCAGATGAAGCTCTGACGGTGCTTGCGGATGGTCTGACGGTAGGGATCGGCCTGTCCGAGCAGTGACTCGTAGAGGGCGTTCTCCACCTGACGCTCAGTCTCAATCTGCTCGTTGTCGGGTGTTCGCTTCTTGGTGTTGTGGATATTCACCACCTTGCCGCTGGTCCACGAACGACGGCGCAGGCGCACCTCGGAGCCCGGCTCACTGACAAGATAGGTCTGGGTTATCTCGCTGTCGATGGTCTCAGGCAGCGGACCGGTTATCTTGACAATGTATTTGCGCTCCTCAGTGACAGGCTGTGGCAGTCCGAGAACGTTGGATATCTCGCGGATGGTGCGCTGCATCTTGCGTTCAAAGTCATCGTGGTTGTTGATGACGCGCAGATGGGGATGTCCCGTCCAGGCCTTGATGACCTTTTTGTCCAGTTCGCGGGCTATGCGCAGGCCTTCCTCATCGGCTTTCTCGTAGCGGGTGGCATTGGTGGCAGTGGTGTAATACTGCTCTGCGCCATCAGCAGCTGAGACCAGATGGAGCACTGCATCATAACGCTCACGCAGGGCGTTGGTGTTGGTACCGGCCTCATTGGTGATACGTTCCCACTCATCGGGAGCCATATAGGCCGAGATGTCCATCGTACCGCGGTCGCAGACGATGAGCACAGGCTTGGTGCAGACGCTGGCCAGTCGCAGGAAATGGTTCTCGAGTGCCAGCTGCGTCTCCAAGATGGCCCGTTCGCCCTCGAAGTAGAGCTGACGGTTGGGCGTCAGGTAGTTCCAGCCTGCGAGGCTGTAGATAGTGGGAACCTCGGGCACGCAGAACACTTTGAAACCGAGGTTGTTGAAGTGCTCGATGACGCGCACCAAGGCTGTCGTCTTGCCGGCACAAGGGCCGCCAGTGAGTACGATTCGTTTGATATCAGGCATATTGATGAGTGGTAATTAGATGCTCAGTTCGTCGAGCACCTTGATGAGTTTCTTGTCGAAGGGCTTGTCGGTACGGATGGCTTCAGAGAAGGGTACATAAACCACCTCATTATTGCGCACACCCACCATGACATTCCGCTGTCCCTGCTTGATGGCCTCAATAGCACCTACACCCGTACGGCTGGCCAAGATACGGTCGTGAGCCGAAGGGGTACCGCCACGCTGCAGGTGGCCAAGGATGGAGACGCGCACGTCGAACTCGGGGAACTCCTTCTTCACACGGTCGGCATAGTAGAGGGCACCACACTTGGGACTCTCGGAGACGATGACGATGCACGATTTCTTGGACTTACGGATACCGCGTCCCATGAACTGTGCCAGCTGGTCGACGTCGGTCATATCCTCAGGAATGATAGCAGCCTCAGCGCCACAGGCGATGGCCGAGTTCTGAGCCAGGAAACCAGCATCGCGGCCCATCACCTCGACAAAGAAGATGCGCTCGTGAGAGTTTGCAGTATCGCGAATACGGTCGACACACTCCATAATGGTGTTCATCGTAGTGTCGTAGCCGATGGTTGAGTCAGTACCGTAAAGGTCGTTATCAATCGTGCCGGGCAGGCCAATCATGGGGAAGTCATACTCCATGCCGAAGTTGCGGGCACCCGTCAGAGAGCCATTACCGCCAATGACGACGATAGCGTCAATCTCCTCCTTCTGACAAGTCTCGTAGGCTTTCTGCATGCCTTCCGGCGTCATGAAGTCTTTCGAGCGGGCTGTCTTCAGAATAGTACCGCCACGGGTGATGATGCCCGAGACATGCTCTGTGGTGAAGGTCTTTACTTCGCCCTTTATCAGGCCGTCGTAGCCACGATAGATGCCTTTAATCTTGAAACCATTGTAAATACCTGCGCGGGTTACGGCACGGATGGCCGCATTCATGCCGGGGGCATCGCCACCCGAAGTCAAAATACCTATTGTCTTAATCTTTGTCATATTTTTGTTGTGTAAATATATAATGAGTCTAATGGGGTCGATGGCCGTTTGCCGGTCATACGAGAGCGAACTCTGCCCACAGGATGAGCAGGCCTGCCACGAAGCCAAGCAGCACCTTCGGCGTGAGGTTCTTCAGATACCAGCCCAACTTCATGTGCTCCATCTTCATCAGGGCCAGTCCACTGGTGGAGCCAACACTCAGCAGGCAGCCGCCAACAGCTGTCGAGAAAGCAATCACGAGCCAGTAGGCACCGTTCTGCACGAAGTTGCCCATATAGTCGCTGTCCACCCAGCGGTCCAGCTGAACGCCGTCCACCACAGGATAGAGCGAGATGTCAGTAATAGCGATCGTGAAGGTGTCGACCATCGAGCTGAGCAGTCCCGAGAGAACGCCGACAATCCAGATGTTGTGTACGTTATAGTCAATCCACGCAGAGATGTCGCCCAGCACGCCCGTCTCTGTCATGACACCCATTCCGAGCATAATGCCCATGACAAAGAGCATCTGCTGGATAGAGCCATACTGGATGGAACGCGGCACACGACGGGCCGCCATCTGGTCGGCCTCGTTGAGACGACGGTTGAAGACCTCGTTGACCACCCACAGCACGCTGAGCACGCAGAGGGCACCCAGGAAGGGCGACAGCTTGGTGATATTATGGAACGTCGGAATGAACCACAAACCACCGATGCCTACAAAGAGCATCACCACACGCTGCCAACGGTTCAGGTTAGTATCGTCGCCACGATAAGGCGGTGCCGACCACTCTAAATCAAGTCGGCTGGGTAACTGGCGACTGATGAGCAATGTAGGAATGACCCATGCAACGATGGCAGGCAAGGCCAACAACGCAGAGAAACGGGTAGCCGTGATGGCTCCGTCTTCCCAGAGTATCAGGCCTATGGGGTCGCCAATAACCGTAAAGCAACCGCCACAGTTGGCAGCCAGCATAATAGATGCACCGACCAACATACGCTGGGCACGACTGCGAACGATTTGATGCATGACCACAAGCATCATGGAGGCTGTCGTCAGATTGTCGAGATTGGCAGAGAGCAGGAACGTAGCCAGCGACAACGTCCACAGCACACGCTTGGAGTTTCGCGTACGAATCCACTCCTGAATGAAGTCGAAACAGCCGTTGTTGTCGAGAATCTCGATAATGGACATCGTAGCCAGCAGGAACATGACCACACTGGCAGCCTGACCGACATAGCGCAAGAAGATGTCATTGTAGATATACGACTTGACGGCGCCACTTGTCGACGATTCACCCGACAGGAACTCAGCGTACTCATGGGGATGTTGCGACATCACGAAATCGGAACCCCAGCAGATGTAGACCACCCAGCCGACGGTTCCAATAAACATGGCAATGGCCGCCTTATTAACGCCCGTCAGATGGCCTGTGGCGATGAGCAGGTAGCCCAGTATCAGTAGTATAACAATTAACAGTGTCATTCTTTCTCTAATGTCTTATTTCACGCGGAGCCCAGAACCAGACGACAGTTCCTCCTTCCTTTGGCGACTCAGTTCCCATCTGTCCGCCAGTACGTTCGATGATGGCCTTACAGATACTCAGTCCCAAGCCGGGCATGCTACTCTGAACGAAAGTTTTCTCTTCCGTCAGCAGACTGAACAGGTTCTTCTTCAGGTCTTCCGGTATGCCCGTACCCGTATCGCGTACTTCCACGTAGAAGCCCTGTCTCTCTTCACCATATTTCAGGGTTATCTCGCCTTCATGGGTGTATTCTACCGCATTGTTCAGCAGATGGATGACGATGTAGCGCAGCAGATTGGGGTCAACCACCACTTTACCGCCGTGTCCCTTCACCTTCAGGTTCACACCGTCGTGCAGATCCGGTCGGACGGCTTCGGCATACTCCGCCATCACCTGTCCCAAATCCACCTCACTGCGCTCGAACAGCTGGTTCTTACCTTCTATGTTCGAGAGCTCCAGCAGTTCCTCAATGAAATGCAGCAGTTGCTCGCCATTACTATTGATGAGTCCCAGCATCTCCTGACGGTCCTCATCTGCCAGTTGGCCGTCATCATGACGGAGCATATCGCTGAACCCGATAATGGAGTTCAACGGCGTGCGCAGGGCGTGGCTGACATTGCCCAAGAAGACGGTCTTCATGCGCTCTGACCGTTGGGCTCGCTCCACCTCACGACGCAGACGGCGCTGATAGCGGGACTGCTGAAAGATGACCAGAAGCAAAAAGACGAAGACAAGTCCGCCCATAACATACCACACCCACTGTGGAATCTCACGCGATCCAAACGTGATAATGCTGTCACCATAGATACGCTCAATGATGCCCTCATTTTCCATCTTGTCGAGTTCGTCGTTGATAGCGTCTATGAGTTCCTTGTTATGACTGACATAGCAGTATTCGCGAGGCGTCAGACTCATGTCCTCTGTATGAAGGTCCTTGAATCCGTATGTCTGTATAATGTACTTGGCCTGATAACGGAAACAGATAACGGCATCATACTGACCTGCTGACAAATCCTTGAACGCCTGTGGCAGGTTCTCAACAATTTGTACATTGGCACCGACGCGGGTCAGCGTGTCGGTAATAGGACGCGATGCCATATACGCCACCGTCTTTCCACCAAGGTTACGAACATCGAAACGCTCGCCCGACCGATTTTTGCGATAAACAATCTGATAATAAAGCCGGAAGACAGCACGGGAATAGTTCGTACTGTCTTTCCTATAGGTCGAAAAGACCATCATAGCCAAATCCACACGACCATTCAGGACATCGCCTGAGATTTCCGCCCACGTATTTGGACTATAGGTAAAGGGGATATCGAGACGCGACATCAGCTCCTTCGTGAATTCCACATCGTAACCGTGTGGACGCCCCACTTCGTCCAAGAACTCCAACGGCGGATAGTCCATATCGATACCGAAATTCAGCGGGTGCTGCTTCGTGTAGCCAAGCGCATCGGCCTTTACCGTCGCAGCAAAGGTAACCGTCATCAAAACTACCATGAGAAGTTTTCGTATCATAACCGTTTAAGTTCTACAACAAGTGTCGGGCACAAAGATACGAAAAAAGTAGCGAACCAACAAATAATTCGTCAAAAAACTTCATTCTCGCCGTTCCTCGCTCTTCAGTGTGGGCAATGAAATATGGTAGCGAACAGCCAGGAAGCGGATGATACAGGTGGTCAGGAACGAGACGATAACGGTAATTTCCATCGGCACGTTGAGACTGGCCAGCAACCAGTAAGCCAGGCCTCCGACGACGCAGGCCATTGCATAGATTTCGCGATGGAAGATGACGGGTTCGTTGTTCAATAAGACGTCACGGATAACACCTCCGGCCGAGCCTGTGATGCAGCCCATGATGATAGCCACCCAGAAGGGTTGGCCGAACGCTAAAGACTTCTGAATACCGGCTATCGTAAAAAGTGCAAGTCCCAGAGTATCAAACACAAACCACGCATTCTTTAAAGGTTCCATCCAACGACCGAAAAAGGCGACAGTCAGTAGTGCCACAGCCGTACAAATCATGTAAATAGGTGTGGTCATCCAGAAGGGTGTTGTCGAGAGCATCACGTCACGAATGGTACCGCCACCGATAGCGACGGCAATGCCACAGACATAGCCGCCAAACCAGTCGAAATGCTTGGCTGCTGCATGACGGATACCAGAGATGGCAAAGGCAAACGTACCCAGCAGCTCAATGAGTTTGATTATAATATCCTGTTCCAATTCTCAATGTTTACTTCGTTGACTTCAATTCTTCAATTCTTCAATTCTTCAATGGTCAATGTTCAATGTTCAATGTTCAAACCTTTCCCCCCAATACTGCTTCATGCGCTCCACGAGTTTTTCCTCTGCAGGCGAATGTTGCCCGTGCCACAACCGCTCGTTCACCAGCCCATCAGGCATATACTGCTGTGGCGTGAAGTGGCCGGGGAAGTCGTGCGGATACTTATAGCCGTCGTGGTAACCCAGTTCCTTCATCAGCTGTGTCGGTGCATTACGCAGAGGCAGCGGCACAGGTTGGTTGCCTGTACGGCGAACCAAGTCGAGAGCAGCGTCAACACCCAGATAAGCCGAATTACTCTTCGGCGACGTAGCCAGATAGACGGTAGCCTCTGCCAACGGGATACGCCCCTCGGGCCACCCTATCTTCTGGACGGCATCGAAGGCTGTGTTAGCCAACAACAGCGCATTGGGATTGGCCAGACCGATATCCTCAGCAGCCGAGATGACCAGACGACGGGCAATGAACTTCGGGTCTTCCCCACCCTCTATCATACGCGCCAGCCAGTAGAGCGCTGCATCGGGGTCGCTGCCACGAATGGACTTGATAAAGGCCGAGATGATGTCGTAGTGCATCTCGCCGTCCTTGTCGTAGGCCAGCGGATTCTGCTGCAGACGCGCCAAAACCAGTTCGTCGGTAATGACGACATCGCCCGGCTCCGCCTCAACAACCAACTCCAATACGTTCAGCAGCTTACGCGCATCGCCGCCACTGAATCGCAGCAAGGCGTCAGTCTCGCGCAACTCGATATGACGCTCCTTGAGAATCATGTCGGTCTTGACGGCACGCTCCAGCAACTGCAACAGGTCGTCTTTCTCCAGCGACTTCAGCACATACAGCTGACAGCGCGACAGCAACGGACGAATCACCTCGAACGACGGATTCTCGGTCGTTGCACCTATCAGCGTCACGATGCCTCGTTCTACAGCCCCGAGCAGCGAGTCCTGCTGCGACTTCGAGAAACGGTGAATCTCGTCGATAAACAAGATGGGCGATGCCTCGTTGAAGAAGCGCCCCTTCTGAGCCTTCTCAATGACGTCGCGAACGTCCTTGACACCACTGGTTACAGCAGAGAGCGTGTAGAACGGAGTCTCCAGACGGTTGGCAATGATTTGCGCCAGCGTGGTCTTGCCCACACCCGGAGGCCCCCAGAGGATAAACGACGAGATGCGCCCGGAGTCAATCATCCGTCGCAGCACCGCCCCTTCTCCTACCAGATGACGCTGCCCGATGTAGTCGTCGAGCGTGCGGGGACGCAGTCTTTCTGCTAATGGTTGTGCCATAATCAGGCGCAAAGGTACGAAAAAAAGTAAAAAGGTAAAAAGGTAAAAAGGTAAAAAAAGTAAAAACGCAAAAAAGTAAATTTGCATAATCACAAAAAATAATAGGTAAAAAACTTGTGAATAAGGAAGAAAGTACTTACATTTGCAGTCGAAAACAATATACTATCTATTTATGGCAAAAAACACAGACAACAAAGCACTGAGTCTCAAGTCGCTATCGAAGAGCAACGTGTGGGATGTTCAGGAGAACGACATCTTCCGCATGTGGGACGGTGCAGACAAAGACGCTGACATTCACGAGAACGTAAGACATTATGTAGACATCATCCGCAGCGCGTTCATGATTGAGGAAATCAAGGACGACGAACCAGCTGCAGTCAAGAAGAAATACGAGAAGCTGGGCTACAAGGTGGCTCAGGTGAAGCTGGACGACAACAAGAAGGTGACGTGGGCCCTGAAGAAGCGCCCCATCATGCGTGTTACCGACCTCACCTACGAGAATATCCGCCACATCTCGGCTGCCAAGCTCATTGAGGTGCTCGACCGCAACTTCGGTGGCGGCTGGGAGTCGCTCTCGCAGAGCATCAAGGACATCATCGAGAGTGGTTTCGACATCTCCACGACAACCCTTCCCAAAGACCGTCTGCACAAGAAGGGCGGCATGTACGAGAAGAAGGTGGCTGACGGCTTCGAGGTGCTGGAGGTTGCCAAGGGTACGTGGGTAGAGGCTATCTTCGCCAAGGTGAAGCCCCTGGCCGAGAAACCACGCATGCAGTTCAGCAGTTCATCGCTTGATGATGAGGAGGACGAAATCCCCGAGGACACCTACAACAAGCCCGATGAGGACGATGTGGAGATTGAGGACCCCAACGACGAGGACATCACTGAGGACAACTACTCGACCATGATGGACCTCGGCAGCGACGATCCCGACGAGGAGGCTGCCAATCTCTCAGAGTACGGCGACGAGTAAACGTCACTCACTTGTAATCGCCGTTCACCCCTACTGCTTCGTTCATCGAGCGACACAAAAAACACAGCAGCTATCTACTTCATCAGAAGTGATAGCTGCTGTTCTTTTTATGCGTTTATCCGGAAAACTCTATTCATCGGTCAAGTCAATGAACCCAGCCTCTGGGTTCAACACGCGCGACAAGATATCCGCCTCGTCAGTAATAGTCGTGTCGCTCTGCAGAGGCATCGATTCAGCAATCATGCTGGTCATTTGTACACGTACAGCCTCTACTTGTGGTTTCAAATATTTCTTTTTCATTTTATTTCTCCTTTTTACTTAATAACAACCTTCTTTCCATTCTTAATATACAATCCCTTTGCGGGCTGAGCAATACGACGGCCTTGCAGGTCGAAGACCTCATTGCCACTCTGCACGTTGTCAATCTCCCCAATGCTTGTAGCCTCGCCCTCGATGCAGAATTCGAGGAAGTCACGAGCAGAAGGAGTTGAATTGCTTACAGAAACATAGCACTTTCCTTCAGGTACCATTGTACCGGCATTAACCTTATAGAAACCAACGATACTATTCTTGTTGGCCAAAGCATAACGAGTCTCCGATTCCGTTGTGGTTATCGAACCAGCAGAAACTTTCAATTTATTTGTCTCAATGCTCTCTGCGCTCTCAAGAACGATCAGATTATGTGAGCCTGCAGCTCCCTTCAAAACAACAGGCGTGTTAGAAGGAGCCTGTGTAATTGGTGATAAGGTAACATTATCAGCTCCAACAGAAGAAACGACGAATGCTTCTAAGTCTCCGAACGAGAGGGCTACGTTTTTGTTGCAATATGTCATATAGCCATATTCATTCATAGAAACAGCAATCTCTTGATCTGTATAGAATACGGTGACTGTTGAAAGGCCAATTGTACTCGATCCACCCCATGTCAGCGTTACTTCATTTTCAGAGCCAGTCCAAGTTCCAGAGTCATATGTCCCCTTATCGGCAGTCATGCTTCCAAAACTGGAACCTTTAATAATAAACTTTACCAACTTCTTTCCAGAAGGAGCAGAAATCGTAATTTTTGTGGTTTCAACTTCGTCCACTTTCTTTGAATACAATTTCAGGTCAAGGCCATTAGAACCAATATACCAACGGATCTTACCATTAGTTTTCATGGTTACATCGCCCGCCGTCCATGTCTTTTCAACACCTTCTACATAAACAGTCTCTGACGTGGGAACAACACCAGAGCCGTAATCCTGATAGTTTCCAAAGTTGAACACAGCATTCTCAACGGGCTCTCCAACAATGACAGTCAGAGCAGATGAACTGACATAGTATGAATTATTGGCTTCCGTTGTTGCGGTAATTGTGGCAATACCAGCTGTGCCAGTCAAACTGATAACGCCTGTATTGCTGACGGTAGCAACTTCTGAGTTTGAGCTCACGAATGTCTTGGTGCCTGTTGAGTTGGTCTCAAATGTCGGAGAAATAGCATCTCCCTTTGTAACGGCGATTGACGAGACCACATTACCACCGACTTTCCATGCACTGGTAGGAGTCGTCTTAATTGTTTTCGCAACCACGTCATCAGAATTACGGGGACAAATCTCAACTATTGTGTTGTTCTTTAACAAAATAACACCAGTAACATCATACTCCTCGCCGTCATTCAGCGTTGGACTAGCAGAGAAATTGTCATAGAAAACAATGCTGTTGTCGCTGTTGTCCTTAAAGGCACCAGCAGTTGCATCATATGTCACGCCTGTTATCTTGACTAATGTACCATAGTTGGCAGCTGTGATGGCATTAACAGACATTGCCGTCGGAGTAATCGTCTGACCTGGAGTAACAGTAAGTCCTGTCGAACCTGATGTCAAACTAGTAATCTCAGCTGCGCCATTGTAATTCACCACCGTCATTTCCAAAGCCGAGCAACTCAACTTATCACCAGCGTTAAATCCATGACTATTTTTGTAAATTACAGCACCGTTCGTACCATCAGAAATATAGGCATTATTGCCCTTAATACCTGTCACATATACATTATTAAGAGTTACTTTGGCTTTCATGGCTGTATTTCCATAAGCCTGACAGATGGTTTGTAATTCTGCGAGGGTTGTCGCAATACCATAAACCTTTAATTCGTAACTGGCCTCACTACCTTGGTAGGTGTTTGTCTCTTCAAAGGTAGCCTTAATAGTTGTAGAACCAGGACCAACTATAGAAATGACACCAGTACTTGGGTTGATTGTTGCAACATTTGTATTTGTACTGCTCCATGTAACATTAGTTCCGACTGTTGTTTCACCAGCTTTTACCGTAGCACTCGTTGGACTAGTCACGTCTTCTCCCCAATAGACTTCTGTGGAAGGAGTACCATTTATTGTAATTGCTGTCGCTGTCTTTGTACTTGCAGGCTTCTTATACAGACTCAAAGCACCACCTGTTGATGTTTGGTAACAAGCAAAACCATAGGTACCATTATTTCTAAGCCATTTGTTATTAACACCGGCATCTGCTCTTGCAAAGTTCTCAAACTCATAGGTGCCGGATGCCGGTTCTGTAATAGTCCATTTAGAGTTGTTTGTAACACTTGCTTCAAGTTTGGCTTGGTTGTTAGAATTTGTACTTGCCGCATACTTTGATACCGCAGCATTATAGAGTGTCCAATAATTTCCATTTGCAGCAATATGCCATACTATATTCGCATTTGGATTGGAGATCTTATTATTAGAAGGACTTACCTCCAAATACTCCAAACGATTTGAAGCGATAGTGTTTTTTATAGCTTTTCCGTTATAGACAATCACATAATCGCCTTCTGTAATAGTGCCTGAGTACAATTCATAATCGTCTGCCCACGCAGAACTCCCCACTATCAGGGCACATAGCAGGAACAATGATTTGAATAATGAGTTAAGTTTACGCATAATTTAAAGCTTTAAGTTATTAGAAATTTTAATGGTAATTCGCTGTCATTCAGTTTCCTCGACAAAGATACGAAACATTTGGGAAACGAGCAAGTATTTAACAAACTTTTTGCTAACTGACACAGAAGTTCAGAAGTTCGGAACTTCGGAAGTTCCGAATTTCAGTGACATCTATATATAAATAGTTAAAATTTTTAATAGTTACACTAAATATCCGAACTTCCGAACTTCCGAACTTCCGAACTTCCGAACTACGCCACGACTTTTGCAAAATACTCATGGAGAATTTTTCAAAACTCATGGAGTATTTTCTGAAACTCATGGAGTATTTTATGAAACTCGTGGGGTATCTGCAGAAGCCGCAAAGAAACGCATTTATCTGCCCGAAAATTTGGTGGTTTCTATTTATTGTCGTATCTTTGTGGCTGAAAATCAGAAACTATAACATAAACCTTTTTCTATGAGAAAATTACTAACGATAAGTCTGTTACTCTGCTTGTTGCCCAGCGCCCAGACGGCAAGGGCCGACGGCGTTACGCGACAGGCGTTTCTCGAAACGTTCAACGAGAACAACGGAACGGGTGGACGCGATGACAGTTATAGCGGAAACGTCGCATCAAACACTATTGTCTTTGACCAGGACGGATGGAGCAGCAGCACCATAAAGGGCGCCAAGGAGTGCATGAAGTTTGGCACAGGCAACAACATTGGCACCTGCACCACTCCTGATATTATTATAATAGGTACGGGAAAGACAGCCACGCTGACCTTCAACGCTGCTGGCTGGGGTAGCGGTTCCAACACGCTGACGGTCAGCGCCAACGAGGGCGTAACGCTGACAGGCAACACGCAGGTGACGCTGACAAACAGCACTTGGACGGCCTACACCGTCAACATAGAGCTGACCACTGCTAAGAGCGTGCAACTGACGTTCAGCGGCAAGCGCGGTTTCCTGGACGACGTGAAGGTGGTGGAGAATGTGACTGCCATCAGCGCTCCCACGCTGACGGACGAAGGCACCTTCTGGCCCAACATCAACGAAGCGGATGCCAACAAGACCATTACGCTCGTGCCGGCAGACAGCACGACGGTCTACTACACAACTGACGGGTCGGAACCCTCGCCGTCAAACGGCATTGCAGCTGCGCTGACCACAGGCATCACCATAGCAGGAACAACAACGGTGAAGGCTCGCGCCTACTACAAGACGGTGGCAAGCAGCATCGTGACAAGAACCTACACGCAGGGAACTACCGTCTCAAGCATTGCCGCTTTCAAGGCACTGGCCGACGGGATGGAGACGCGACTGGCCATCAGCGACGCAGCCAACGCCCGCGTGCTGCATGCACACAACGGAAAGCAACTGTACCTGCGCGACAACAGCGGTGCCATCTGTTTCGACTTCGGCACAACAGCCGTCTTCAACCCCACCCCTGCGCACAACCAGCATGTGGCCGGATGGATTGTGGGACGGAAGCAGACTGAAAACGGGTTGGTGAAGCTCGTGGCTACTGAGAACACCACAACCAACTATCTGGCACTGGCAGCGCCCGTGACGGAAGCAGACACAGAACCTACCGTCATCGCTCCTGACGAAATAGCCACACTGAGCAGCAGAACGGGCGACTGGGTGACGGTCAGCGACTTGCGCGCACAGGATTATTCCGTCGCCAACAACTTCGGAATAAGCAACTATACTGAGGTTTACGACGGCGCGCTGGTGGACGTGTCGGCCATCGTTACAGCCAACAACGTGCTGTCGCCAGTATTCTACAACAACATCACGCCCGTTGTCTATGTGCTCGACGAAGACAAGGACTTCGCAAGCCCCAATGAGGACATTCAGAACGCTACCGTACGCCTGAAGCGCACGCTGAGCAAAGACTACTGGAACACGTTTGTCGTGCCAATAAACCTCACGCAAATTGACGGCATCGTTCGCACGTATAACCACGCAGACGGCAACACGATGGTGTTCAGCAATGCCGCCAACATTGAGGCTGGCAAGCCCTATCTCGTGAAGCCTACGGCAGACATCGAGAACCCCGTCTACAGCAACGTCACGCTAAGTGCCACAGCTGCTGCAAGCATTGAGAACGGCGACTACAGCTTTGTAGGCACCTACTCGCCTAAAGACCTGGAGACAAACAAGACCGTGCTGTTCCTGAAGCCTGACGGCAAGCTCTACTACCCTTCTGGCAGCAACAACCAGCTGCGCGGCATGAGGGCTTTCTTCAAGGTGCCGGCCAACAGCAATGGCGTACGACTGCTACTTGACGGTGATGCGACGGACATTGCCAGCATCATCGACGGCGAGGAGTGGCCAACAGGCAACGACAGACGCGACCTGCACAACCTGAACGGACAGCGTGTGACTAAACCGCAGAAGGGCCTCTACATCAGGAACGGCAAGAAAATCATTATTCACTAAACAGCTATGACGACTATGAAGAAAATGTATATTAGTCCAGTAGCTGAAGTGCTGGAAACACGTCCACAGCAGATTATGGCTGCATCGGGACACGTAACAGAGAGCGGCGACGTCGTGATAGGCGACGGCAACGAAGACGAGGATGACGCCCTAAACGGCTGCTCACGCGGATTCGTAGACTTCTTCGACACCGTCATCAAGACCGTCATTGTGCTCGTCATGATGACTGCAGGACTGACCGTACAGGCACAGAAGGTGACGCCTGCAGGACCACCAGCCGACGGAAAGACACACGCGATGACCATACAGCTGAAGAACGGCACACAGGTGACATACACACTGGCCGACATGAGCCACGTGACCTACCTGCCCGACGTTGGTATCAAAGTGTATCTACGAAACAGTGCCACATCGGTCGACTACCTGTTCTCGCAGATGGACTACATCGAATATTCTGAGGACAGTAACGACAACGCCAACTGGAAAATGACCGACATCAGCAAGAAGTGTCCTGAGGCCTGGCGACTGGAGTATCCACAGGTGAGCTATACGAACCTCGCTGCCACCAAGGATGAGGAAGGGGCTGAGACAAAGAACCAGATTATCGTGAAGCGCACAGCCAACTACGGCATCACCTACTCTCTGGAGTGGGACAATGCCAAGATTGCCAACCGTTGGACGTGCTATCAGCTGCACCAAGGCAACACGATGTCGGCAACAGGACGGCATGATGATTTCAAGAGTGACCCCGAAGTGGCCGTTTCGCCCACAGCAAGCGATTACAAGAGTAGCGGATTCTCACGCGGACACCTCTGCCCGTCGGCCGACCGTCTGTGCAGCGTTGAGCAGAACAAACAGACATTCTTCCTCACCAACATGCAGCCACAGTACCAGAGTCACAATGGCGGACTGTGGGGACAATTGGAGGAACTGGTACGCGACTTTGCCACCAACGACAATAAAACCAACAGCCATTGCGACACGCTGTACATCGTCAAGGCAGCTACCATTACCAACAAGGTGACCATCAACAATTCTGAGGTGGACGGCATCTATGCGGAGAAGTGTAACGGCCGACTGATTATACCCAAGTACTTCTACATGGCGCTGCTGCACTACAACAAGGCAACGGACACCTATCAAGCAATGGGCTTCTGGACAGAGCATATAGACGCGAACCAACAGTCGAAGAATCTGGGACAATATGCCATCAGCATCGACGAACTGGAAAGGCGAACAGGCATTGATTTCTTCTGCAACCTGCCCGATGCCATCGAGAACGATGTGGAAGCGAAGCTCGACTTGGAATTCTGGCATCTGCAGCAGTAGTAATAACGGCCTGCTGCTACAGTTCCAGTAGCTCCTAAAGAAAAAGTCAGAACTTCAGCAGTTCCTGGTAGATTCGCTGTACAGGCAGGCCCATGACGTTGTAGTAACTGCCATTCAGCCCTGTACAGCCGATATAGCCTATCCACTCCTGAATGCCGTAGGCACCTGCTTTGTCGAAAGGACGGTAACGGGTGACGTAGTAGCTGATTTCCTCGTCGCTGAGCTGCTTAAACGTCACCTCTGTGGTCACGCTGAAACGGCGCTGCTGCTGACTGATGGTCAGACAAACGCCTGTGGTCACATGGTGCACACGTCCGCTCAGCTGTCGCAGCATACGGCAGGCATCGGCCTCGTCCGTGGGTTTACCCATCACCTCATCGCCACAGATGACGACGGTATCGGCTGTGATAATCAGCTCGTTGTCAGCCATTGTGGCGCGATAGGCATCAGCTTTCTTCGCAGCAATAAACTCTGCAATGTCAGCCACAGGAAGTGTCGCAGGATAGCTCTCGTCAATGTCGCTGAGCACACGCACCTCGTAGTCGATGCCCAGACCGCCCAGCAGTTCGCGGCGACGGGGCGAATTGCTGGCTAATATAATATGGTAGTTTTTGAGGTTGTCTAACATGGGAATGATAGAGGAATGGAGTTAATGGGCTACGTATGAGCAGAAACAGGATTACCAGCCAAAGGCTGTGGCGTTCATCTGCCACTTGCCCTGTGCACGCAGCGTCTGCTCAATGACATCGCGACCACAGCCGTAGCCGCCACGCAGGTGACTCACGTAGCACGACACATCGAGAATCTCGGGACAGGCATCCTTCGGACAGACGGGACAACCCACACGACGCATTATCTCAAGATCAGGGATATCGTCGCCCATGAACATCACTTCGTCGTCCGTCAGCCCATACTTCTGCAGGAACTCGTCGTAAGTCTTTATCTTCACTGAACAGCCGATGTAGATGTCCTCGACACCCAGTCCTTCGTAGCGGCGACGTACGGCCTGAGTCTTGGCACCCGTCATGATGGCGATACGAAGTCCCAGTTTCATAGCCAGCTGAATGGCGTATCCGTCCTTGATGTTCACCGTGCGCAGGGGCTCACCCTCCGAGGAGAGCGTAATCGTCTCAGCTGACAGGACACCGTCGATGTCGAAGATGATGGCCTTTATCTTACTTAAATCGTAGTTAATCATAATTGGTGAGTGGAATTTGGTGAGTAGAGATTACCACTTACTAACATGCACATTCTCCCACTTCAGTTTGTCCTCGTTCTGTGGTTTACGCTCATCGGCTTTGTGACCAAAAGCGATAACGCAGAGAACATTCATATTCTCGGGGATATCGAGGATGCCACGAATGACGGTGTCGGCGCTGGTGCCGTCACTCAGTCCGCGTCCACGCATCTGCACCCAACAGGAGCCCAGTCCCAACTCCTCTGCCTGATACTGCATGGAGATGGCAGCGATGGAGCCGTCCTCCACCCAACAGTCGTTCTGCATAGGGTCGCCCAGCACGACAACGGCCAGCGGAGCACCCTTCATGAACTGCGAGCCGAGGTCCTTGGCATCGCTAAGCTTCTCAATGTCCAGCGGGTCGTCAACCACAACGAACTGCCAAGCGCGCTGACCCTTCGACGTGGGAGCCATCAGAGCGGCACGTAATATCAACTTGACGTCATCGGCGTCTATCTCCTGTTCCGTAAACTTACGGTGCGAACGGCGCAACTGCGCCAGGTCTTTGAAATCGGTCATTTTTGTTCTGATTTTTATATTTTGGTGCAAAAATACAAAATAAAAAGGAGATTACCATTGATTTTACTTTTTTTACCTTTTTACTCTTTTACCTTTTTACTTTTTTTCGTACCTTTGCGCTGTGAACCAACTAAAAACCTATATTGTTACCCGTGAAAAGGAGTTGCCTGCGCTCGACGACACCAACTTCTTCCACAGCAGTCAGCTCTTCAGGCTGACGCGGCAAACGCCTCGTCAGAAGCCCTACATGGTGATTGCCGAAAACGGCGACGGAAAGGTTGTGGCTCACATGCTGGCCATCGTGCGCTACCGATCGTCGTGGTTTCCACCTTATTTCTTTATGCATTGTCGCCTACTGGGTGAAGGTGTCTACGCCCCTGAGATTGAGCAGCGCAGCGAGGTGTTCGGCGAAATGCTGAGTGCGTTGCGCCTGCGACTCAGCAAGCGCGTGCTCTACATCGAGGTGAGCAACCAAAGCCAGAAGATGTTTGCCTACCGCGAGTTGCGCCAACAGCAGTTCTTCCCCGTCCATTGGATGAGCATCCACAACTCGCTGCACAGCCGTACGCCCGAAGAGCGCATCTCGGAGCGCATGCAACGACTGATAGACAGGGCTTACGAACGCGGGGTAATAACAAAAGAGGTGGAGAGCGCAGAGGAATTTACGGCTTTCAACAAGCTGTTGCGCAAACACCATCTACTGAAGCCTAAGCGCTTCATTCCCAAGGAGGAGTTCTTCAGAGGAATTGTCGAGGGCGGTCACGGACGACTCTACATTACACGCTACAAGAACCACGTCATCGGCTGTTCGGCTTGCGCCTACAGCGGTAACAACGCCTATCTGTGGTATTCAGCCTATCGTCGCAAGTCGTTCGCCTTAGTTCATCCCGACATACTCACCATTTGGCACACCATCAAAGACTGCCACCAACGTGGTTTCGACCATATATTCTTCTTGGATGTGGGATTACCGTTCCGTCGCAATCCCTATCGCGAGTTCATTCTGCGCTTTGGAGGCAAGCCCGTCAGTACATTCCGCTGGTTCCGCTGTTCCATCAAGTGGATAAACAGTCTGCTGTCATGGATTTATCGCGACTGACAATCGCGATAGCCAGTCTCCATCCTCAACCTGTCTTGAATACTATTTGTCCTCGCCGCGCTTCGGAAGCTTCTTGACGAAACGCATCTCATGCAGAATCTTTGTCTGACGCTTCTTCATATAGGCGCTGGGGTGCTTCGAACTGAAGCGGCGCGGATTGGGTAGCGTAGCGGCAACGAGGGCACACTGGCTACGCGACAGCTGACTGGCCGACACGCCAAAATGCTCCTGTGCCACAGCGTCAGCACCATAGATGCCGTCGCCCATCTCGATGGAGTTCAGATAGACCTCCATAATGCGCTGCTTCGACCAGAAGAGTTCGATGAGCAGCGTGAAGTATGCCTCAAAACCTTTGCGCGTCCATGAACGGCCAGGCCATAGGAATACGTTCTTGGCTGTCTGCTGAGAGATGGTCGAAGCACCCAACTTGCGCTTCTCGGGGTGCTTGCGGTTGCGCTCGGCAGCACTGACAATAGCATTAAAGTCGAATCCGTGATGGTCGAGGAAACGGGCGTCCTCGCTGGCCATCACAGCCGTAGGCATATCAACCGATATGCGCTCCAGCGGCACCCAGTGGTGGCTCAGTTTCAGTTCCTTACCCTCCGTCAGCTGTTGTGCACAGCGAATGAGCATCGTGGGCGTCAGCACAACAGGCACGAAGCGGTAGAAGATAACAGAAAGAATCGTGGAGGCCAGGAAAGCCACCACGATCCATTTCAGTATTTTTTTGAAAAATTTCAATTCTTAACTCCGTTGAGTTTAGTTCAGAGTTCCAGCCTCAGCAGCCTTTACCATCTGCTCGCTGGCATACATGTAAACCTCCACGCGGCGGTTCTGCTTCTTACCCTCGGCAGTTGAGTTGTCGGCAACGGGGTTATGTGAACCCTGACCCTCAACGCGCTTGATGGTGCTTACACCCTTGGCTTTCAGGCTGCTCTCGACGGCCTGTGCACGCTTCAGCGACAGGGGGTCGTTGATGGCGTCAGTACCAGTGTTGTCGGTATGACCGAAGATGGCTACATCGACATCCTTGTTCTGGTTCAACACATTGGCAATCTGCGAGATGCAGTTATTGGAAGCAGCGTTCAGCTTTGAAGAGTTGGTAGCGAAGAGAATGCCGCTATCAAACGTTACCTTCACGCCCTTGAAGCCGTTAGCGTCCTCAATCTCCTGAACCTGAGCGTTCTGCACAGCCTCAGCCTGCTTCTTCACTTTGTCCATATGCTTGCCGATAAGGGCACCAGTGCCAGCACCCACAGCCGTACCAACGGCAGCGCCTACAGCAGTGTTACCTGCAATCTTACCAACGATGGCACCCAGAGCTGCACCACCAGCGGCACCAATCATTGTTCCTTTAGTCAGATTGTTACAACCTGCCATCACGATGCCGGCGCACAGAGCGACAGCCATTACTTTGATACTTTTCATAATCTTAGTTATTAAATTGTTAAACAATATGTTTCTGCGTGCAAAGATAACAAAAAAGTAAAAAAGTAAAAAAGTAAAAAGGTAAAAAAAACAAAAAATGATGGTAAGTGCACTACTTTTTTACTTTTTAGCCTATTTACCTTTAATATTTTTCGTACCTTTGCAGCAAAATTTAAGAAAACAGACAAGAAAAATGGCAAAAGAATTAAAAGAATTAACAAAAAGAGCCGAAAACTACTCACAGTGGTTCAACGACCTTGTGGTGAAAGCCGACCTCGCTGAGCAGTCGGCCGTTCGCGGATGTATGGTTATTAAACCCTACGGCTATGCCATCTGGGAGAAGATGCAGCAGCAGTTGGACAAGATGTTCAAGGAGACGGGCGCGCAGAACGCCTACTTCCCCCTGCTCATCCCGAAGTCGTTCCTCAGCCGCGAGGCCGAGCACGTCGAGGGCTTCGCCAAGGAGTGCGCAGTTGTGACCCACTACCGTCTGCGTGCCAAGGACGACAAGAGCGGTGTCGAGGTAGATCCTTCGGCCAAGCTCGAAGAAGAACTCATCGTGCGCCCCACGTCAGAGACCATCATCTGGAACACCTATAAAAACTGGATTCACTCATGGCGCGACCTGCCCCTGATGTGCAACCAATGGTGTAACGTCATGCGCTGGGAGATGCGTACACGCCCCTTCCTGCGCACCTCAGAGTTCCTGTGGCAGGAGGGTCACACCGCCCATGCCACTCGTGAGGAGGCAGAGCAGGAGGCACAGAAGATGCTGAAGGTCTATGCCAAGTTCGCAGAGGAATGGATGGCCGTTCCCGTCGTACAGGGTGTAAAGAGCGAGACCGAGCGCTTCGCAGGTGCACTCGACACCTATACTATCGAGGCCATGATGCAGGACGGCAAGGCTTTGCAGAGCGGCACCTCGCACTTCCTCGGACAGAACTTCGCCAAGGCCTTCGAGGTCACCTATCTTAATAAGGAGAACAAGCCCGAATACGTTTGGGCTACCTCATGGGGCGTCTCCACACGTCTCATCGGCGCGCTCATCATGACCCACTCCGACGACAACGGACTGGTGTTGCCGCCGAAGCTTGCGCCCATCCAGGTCGTCATCATCCCCATCGCCACCAAGCCCGAGCAGATGGAGCAGGTGAACAAGGAAGTGACCCCCATCATCGAGGCCCTGCGCCAAAAGGGCATCACCGTCAAGTTCGACGATGCCGACAACAAGCGCCCCGGCTTCAAGTTCGCCGACTACGAGTTGAAGGGTGTTCCCGTACGTTTGGTACTCGGTGCCCGCGACCTTGAGAACGGTACCATCGAGGTGATGCGCCGCGACACGCTGGAGAAGGAGACACGCCCTATCGAGGGTATTACCGAGTACGTGGAGCAGCTGCTGGAAGACATCCAGAAGAACATCTTCGAGAAGGCCAAGGCCTATCGTGACGCCCGCATCTACGAGTGCGACAACTACGAAGAGTTCAAGGAACGCGTCAAGGACGGCGGTTTCTTCCTCTGCCACTGGGACGGCACAGCCGAGACCGAGGCACAGATTAAGGAGGAGACGCAGGCCACAATCCGCTGCGTGCCCTTCGGTGTCGAGCAGACTCCCGGCGTCGATATGGTGAGCGGCAAGCCCTCAAAGGCCCGTGTCATCATTGCCCGCAGTTACTAAGCTACACCTTTATATATAATAAAGCCGCCTTATAGATTTGCTCTATAAGGCGGCTTTATTATTTTCGCAAAAAAAGAGTCCAATGATGTAACTCATTGAACTCCTTTAGCGGAAGGTGAGGGATTCAAACCCCCGATACCCGAAAGGGGTATACCGGATTTCGAGTCCAGCGCGATCGATCACTCTGCCAACCTTCCCTAAAATCGGATGCAAAGGTAATGCTTTTTCAGGAAACAGCCAAATGTTTTCGGTATTTTATTGAAAAAAAGATTCTTGGTTTGCACTCCGACATGATTCAGAGCACAAACCAAGAGTCGTCAGAAATCCTTATGCCCATTGCGTGAGGTCTTTCTCGGCAATAAACTTGAGATTGTTCTGCATAATGGTCTCACGGGCCTGCTCGGCATTATCGGTACGGAATACGAGAATACCCTTGCCGCGGAGCAGGAACGTGTACATATAGGCAATACTGATACCTGCCTTGCTAAAGGTAGCAATGGCATCGGCAGCACGGCCGGGCTCATCGTCAAGCTCAAGGGCGAAAACGTCGCTCAAGGCAACGGCAACGCCAGCCTTCTTCAGCTCCTCGTAAGCACGTGGAGGCTCCGAACAAATCAAGCGATAGATGCCATACTCAGCCGTATCGGCAATCGTCGATGCTATGATTTGTATACCTGCTTGTTTCAGCACGTCGAGCACCTTGATGAGTGTACCCGAACGGTTCTCGATAAAAATCGAAAGTTGGTTGATGGTCATATCCATAATCGTGTTAGATTTAGTTGGTTACTGATATACTTTTCGTTTGTCGACAACGCGGACAGCTTTACCCTCGCTGACAGGCAAAGTGCCCTTTGACACGAGACGAACGATGGGCGTCAACAGAATCTCGTCCTTCAGCTGACGGCGCAACTCCTTCTCCAGAGCCTGCAGTTTGCCGTAGTCATCGGTACCTTCGTTGAGTTCCACCTCAACGGTCATGTTATCGTTGTTGTCGTCGGTGGTCAGCGTTATAAGGTAGTTGGTGCCCAATTCGGGGAACTGCATGAGAATCTTCTCAATCTGAATGGGGAAGATATTCACGCCACGGAGCACAATCATATCGTCGGAGCGACCACGCATGCGGTCGAGGCGAATGTGATTACGCCCACAAGGACAAGAGCGTCCTAAGATTCGCGTAAGATCACGTGTACGATAACGCAGCAGCGGCATGGCCTCACGGCACAACGTGGTCAGCACCAGCTCGCCGATTTCGCCGTCTGGCACGGGCTCCAGCGTCTCGGGGTCAACAATCTCAACTATATAATAGTCTTCCCAGAAATGGAGACCATTCTGCTCCGGACACTCGAAACCGACACCAGGACCACACATCTCCGACATGCCGAACGAGTTGTAGGCCTTAACGCCCATCATCTCCTCAATGCGCTTGCGCTGTTCCTCAGAGTGAGGCTCTGCTCCGATGACCAACACCTTCAATTTGGTGTCGCGACGAGGGTCGACACCCTGCTCCTGCATCACCTCATAGAGACGGGTAACGTAGGAAGGGATGGCGTGAATGGCAGTTGTACCGAAGTCCTTAATGAACTTGATCTGGCGCAGCGAGTTGCCGGCAGCAGCAGGAACGGTGAGCATACCCAGCTTCTCAGCGCCATACTGAAAGCCTAGACCGCCGGTGAACATGCCGTAACCAGAGGAGTTCTGGAACACATCGTCGGGGCGCAGACCTACCATCCAGAGGTTACGCGCAACCTGATTAGCCCACTCATCAAGATCCTTCTGCGTGTGTAGGATGACGGTAGGATTTCCGGTGGTACCTGACGAAGAGTGCAGACGCACACAGTCGCGCAGGGGAACGCACGACATTCCAAAGGGATAGGAATCGCGCAGATCGGCCTTTGTGGTAAATGGTATCTTACGGACATCATCCAGCGTCTGGATGTCATCAGGAGTAATGCCCGCCTCCTTGAATTTCTTCTGATAGAACTCGTTATTCATGCAGTGGCGGACAGTTTCTTTGAGACGTTCCAGCTGGAAGGCCTCAATCTGTTCGCGCGTCATGGTTTCGCGTTCAGGGTTAAAATAAGACGAATTGTTCATAGTGTTATTTATAGTTTACGATTGTCGATGACATGAGCACTCTTACCCTGCGAGCGCTCAATGGTACCGGGAGCCTTGAGCTGTACCTTGGCCGAGATGCTGAGGACGCTCTTGAGTTTGGCAGCCAGTTTCTTCTCGAGAGCATCGATGGCGGCCGGTGTGTCGAAGGTTCCTGTGAAATATTCCTGACGAATCTCCACCTGAACCTGCAAGGTGTCGAGGTTGTTGACACGGTCGACGATAAGCATATAGCGCGGAGCAAACTCCGGCATACTGAGCACGACGCTCTCGACCTGCGATGGGAAGACGTTAATACCGCGGATGATAAGCATATCGTCAGAACGGCCCTCAATACGCCCCATGCGAACATTTGTACGACCACAGTTACACGTACCGGGCAGCAGCGAACAGAGGTCTCGTGTACGATAGCGGATAACGGGCATTCCCTCCTTGGTCAGCGTGGTGAAGACCAGCTCGCCGGTCTGGCCAGCGGGTAACGGTTCCAGCGTCGTAGGGTTGATAATCTCAGGATAGAAATGATCCTCATTGATATGGCTGCCATGCTGTTCCTGACACTCATAGCTGACACTGGGGCCCATGACCTCCGAAAGACCGTAGATGTTGTAGCCTTTCAGTCCGAGGCGTTCCTCAATCTCCTTGCGCATGCTCTCCGTCCAAGGCTCAGCGCCAAAGGCGCCGATCTTCAACTTAATGTCTTCCTTGCGGATACCCAGCTTATCCATCGTCTCCGCCAGATACAGAGCGTACGACGGCGTACAGGCCAGACCTGTAATGCCCAGGTCGCGAATCAGCTTCAGATGTTTCTCAGTATTACCAGTACCAGCAGGAATGACCGATGCGCCAAGATGCTCCACACCATAGTGAGCACCCAGACCGCCAGTAAACAGACCGTAGCCATAGGCCACCGAGAAGATATCGTCGCGAGTAACGCCGTAGGCTGTCAGACAACGGGCCATACACTCGCTCCACACGCCGATATCCTTACGTGTATACCCCACGATGGTAGGATTACCCGTAGTACCGCTGGAGGCATGCACGCGGATAATCTCGCTCTGCGGTGCAGCCTGCAAGCCGAAGGGATAGTTGTCGCGCAGGTCCTTCTTG